>FMJZ01086267.1_pt1 | contig 56789 bp, 48 predicted proteins | sample 1987881 | NCBI WGS metagenome assembly FMJZ01 (sample SAMEA4378227, study PRJEB15110) | soil metagenome | biome: soil; feature: Field; material: Soil | place: India | collected 2015-03-11 | depth 0 m
CTTGCGGGGGGACGACAGGGGGGCTGACAACACCTGAAAACGTCCCACCTGCAGGAACACCCCTCTCCCGGCCTCTCCCCGACGCGGGGAGAGGAGATGCTCCCCCTCCCTTGCAGGGAAGGGGCTGGGGGTTAGGTGAACTACGGCTCGGCGGGAGCCTCGCCCTCCAGAGAACACCTCCGCCCAGTATGCCTCTCCTATTCCACAGCCATCTGATACACCGCCAGCGTTTCGCCTGCCGTGCGCTTCCAGGAGAAACGACCTGCCTGTTGGAAACCGCGCTCGCGCATCTGACGGCGGGTCCACTCGTTGGTCAGCACCGTATGCAGTGCCTGCGCCCACACCACCGCATCCAGCGGGGGCAACAACATACCCGCATCGCCAACCACCTCGCGCATCACGGGTATATCACTCGCCAGCACAGGACAACCGCACCCCATCGCCTCCAGCGGGGGCAGTCCAAACCCCTCGTACAGGCTTGGGTACATCAGCGCGTCCGCCGCCGAGTAGAACAGCGGCAGGTGTTCATCGGGCACGTAACCGGTTAGCACCGTTCTATCCTGCAGGTTCCAGCGGGCGATGGCGCGCTGTAATTCGTGCATTCCCCAGCCCGGCTTGCCCACAATCACCAGCCGATGCGGCAGGTTGCCCGGAAGCACCGCCTTTGCGAACGCCTCTACCGCTAAAGGCAGGTTCTTGCGTGGCTGGAGCACCCCAACCATCAGCGCAAAGGGCGTTTCTAACCCGTAGTAGCGGCGAAGGCTCTGCTCTGCCAGAGTGCGTTCCACCGGTTGCAGGCGTTCATCTGCGGCGTTGGGTATCGCCACCACCTTCTCGGCGGGCAGACGATACACCCGCAGGATGTCCTGCCGGCTGCTCTCAGAGACGGTAATCACCCGCTTTGCACGGCGCATGGAGGGAGGCACGGTCAGGTTGAGCAGGATGCGATGCTTGAGCGGAAAACAGCGGGGCAGGAGGCGGAAGGAGATGTCGTGCACCGTGGTGACCACGGGCATCCGCAGGCGGGTAGGAACGGTGTACTGCACATGCGCCACGTGGGCGCCGTCGGCGTTTGCCGCGTCGGGAAACAGCTTCCAGCTCCACCAGCGCAGATTGTGAGCGGGGATCACCCGATGCTTCAGCCTCGGGTCGGCGGGCAGGAGCGGCTCGGTGATGGGGGTATGGGTGTACAGCAGGATTTCATGTTCGTGCTCCAGCGCACACAGCCCGCGCAACAGCCCAAGCCAGTAGGTGCGGTCGCCGGTGTATGCTCCCGTCAGACAACGGGCGTCAATCGCGATGCGAAGCGGCGAACTCATAGATAAGCCCCCACCGCAGTCCCCTCATGCTGACCGCCAGCTGGTGTGCCCCCAGACACTGCATCACCGCATGCACAATGCACGCTCCAGTATGCAGGACAGGAGCACGTTCGGGTTCAATGCCGGGCAGGCGACGCCGTTCTTCCAATGGCAGGGCGCACAGCAGGTTCGCCAGCGCCTGGACCTGTTCGGCAGTGAGCACCGCCCCATGCACCCTATCGGGGAGGAAGTCGGTGTATTGTCCGTGAAGCGAGGCGAGGTTAACGAACGTTCCCCCTACGCCGACCAGATATTCGCCCGTTTGCAGGGGAGGCTCATCGCGCAGGTGGGCGCGCACCTCTTCCTGCAGGTGGTGTATCTCGTCAGTGGTCGGAGGGTCGGTATGCAGGAGGGCTTCGGTCAGCCTCACCGCGCCGAGGGGGTAGCTGTGGCTTCTGGTCAGTGAACCGTTGTGTCCCCGGCTGATTTCAGTACTGCCTCCGCCCACATCCAGCATGGTCAGGTGCGTGTATCCTGCAAACAGAGGGTCTTTCGCCACGCTCAGGTAGCTCAGGTACGCCTCCCGCTCGCCGGAGATGACCTCAACGTGCAAACCCATCTGTTCGCACGCCTGCAGGAACACCTGAGCATTGCCCGCGCGGCGCAATACCTCCGTGCCGGCGGCAATGGTAAAATCTGCCCGATAATCGCGGACTTCATCCAGCAGGTGTTTCAACGCATCCAGAGATCGCTGCTGCGGAATCTCACCGAGGATACCCGTCTTGTTCAGTCCTTCGCCCAGTCGAGTGATACGGCTGCGTTCGCAAAGAGAGCGTATCTCGCCCCCCTGTACTTCAACAATCGTCAGGAGAATAGAATTCGTGCCGATATCGAACACTGCCAGGCGGTACATCTTCGCTCTGGGTAATATAATACCACACCCATCCTCTTGGTACCGCCTGGCAGTGTGTGTTCTATCGTCGTCCGGGTTGTTGCATCTGCTGTTCGCGCTGAATACGTTCGCCCATTTTGCCAATCAGCGGCTGCATCTGCGGAGAGTTGTTGACACCAGGAGGTAATCTGTATTCGCCATGCAGTCGTTGCTTCTCGCGCTGATAGCTGAACACCTGCCATGCCACCAGCACGATAGCAAGGACGAACACAACGATATGCCACGGTTAATCTGACCGGTGTTTTTCATCGGTGTGCCCCCTGTAAAGGTTGTTTTGCCCCCGCCCAGAAGGCGGGGGCGTCTTATGGACCTCAGTCTGCGTAGCGTGTCCACATATTGGGAGTGGTCTGACGCAGGTACTTCACGTGTCCATCGGCAAAGGCGTGGTTTGCGCCCCTGCTATGGCGTTTATCCACGTTACCCTCTTTCTGTCCCTGAATGTAACATCCCCACAGATACGGGTTGCCGTAGACGTCGTACTCTACGTCTTCATCCACGGGATGCACGTAGATGGCGACGAAGTCTCCCTCCGTGAAGCTGCGATCGCACCAGTGGGCTGCGTCTGAAAGAGCAATGGTGGTTGCAGGCTCTTCCACAGCAGCCATTGGAGCGCCGACGTCAATGGCACCACCATTGGGCGACAGCACCGACTGGTATACCATACCGTGATAGCAGTTCAGCCCCGAATTGCAATCGCATCGGCTGCAGAACTGGTTCTGATTGTTGTAAGCTTCGTTGTAGTAGTAACCCAGTGTCCATGGGTTTGCAGATGTACCCAGTTCCTGTCCCACTGCGGTCCCATGCAGGGATGCAACCGGGGCACAGTTCAGACGTCCGTTATCTCGCACGAACACCTGCTGAGGGCGGCTAGGGCAGCCGAACATCTGCCGGCTCTTGATGTAGGGGTAAATCAAATCCTGCCACACGAACATGGGGCACGCTCCCCATCCGTTCGCGTACACATAGGACCCGACATAGACTTCGTCGTAGTCCTGAGCGTACATCTGCACACCAAGCGCCAGCTGTTTCATGTTGCTCAGACATGCAGTGGCACGTGCTTTTTCCCGGGCTTGTGCGAACACCGGGAACAGGATGGCTGCCAGTATCGCGATTATCGCGATAACTACTAGCAGCTCAATCAACGTAAAGCCTCGCTGTTTCATGGTTCGTTTCTCCCTCTCTCATGATTTGGTCTGAACGTCAACGCCAGCTCGCCAAATCATTCAGATGTCGATCTTCCTGTTCGATGCAGAACCCAGCGCCCTGTGTGCACCTCCAGGCAATGCAAAGGGTAACTGTGCAGTCAGCACTGGGTTCAACGAATGCCTGGTGTTTATTTGCTTACACCTTATACGATAGTAAAATAAAGTCAATAGATAGCCTAAAACAATCAAATAATTTTTTTGTAAAGTCGTTATATACTCTTTAACAAAAACAATATTGTATATATATCGCAATTTCTTCTTATTTTGTCTTTATGAGCGCCTCAAAAATAGGAACGATTAAATAGGCATAAAAAGCAATGGTTTAAGACAATACTCTCGCGTGAGGCAAGCGACACCAAGCTTCAGACCTCCCCTGACAAAAGAAGGAGGAAGAGGGGAAAATATTAGCAGGAGTTACGCAATGCGGATGGTCTCCGCAGGAGTCGGTTTGTTCGTTAACTGTGGCGACGTTTTATACAGCGTTGAGGGGTGCTTTGGCATGGCAGCCCTGGCGGAGCAGGTGTCACGACCTAATCGAAATCGAACAGCTCCTCCAGAAACGACTTGCGCTTTTTGCGCTTGCGGTAGTACTCGTCATCGTAATCGTCATCGTAGCGCTTGCGATAGTGTTCTTCGCGTTCGGGATAGTCCCGTACAGGGGTCTGGGCAGTCGAGGGCATCCGCATCGCCGCTCGCTCGATAATCTTATCCAGCTCTCCCCGGTCCAACCACACCCCGCGGCAGCTTGGACAGTAGTCTATTTCTACCCCATCTCTATCCACAGCAACCAGCAGCTCCTGACAGGATGGACAGAGCAATCTTCCGGTAACGCGCATCTTGTACAAACCTCCTGTATCGGTAATCCCATACGCGGAATGCCCGCTCGTTTGTTCCCGTACCATAGCAGGATTCTTCCCGTCGGGCGCGAATTCATTCAGCAAGACAAATCTTCGGCAAGGAGGTCACCGAACTGTGTCCTCACAGGTGTATATCGCCTTTGACCTTGGTGCGGAGAGCGGACGTGCGGTAGCGGGCGTCTACGATGGGGAGCGTCTGGAACTCCGGACTCTGCATCGTTTCCCCAACACTCCTTTGCGCCTGCCCGATGCGCTGACGTGGAACGTGTTGCGCCAGTATGCCGAAATCCTGCAGGGCGTCAGCCTGACGGTTCGCGAGTATGGCGAGAGTGTGCGTTCGGTGGGCGTGGATACGTGGGGAGTGGATTTCGGACTGCTGGATGCACGCGGCACCCTGCTGACCAACCCGGTGCATTACCGCGATCACCGTACCGACGGCATCATGGAGTCGGTACAGGCGATGGTCGGTGCAGATACCATCTACGACGCGACCGGCATCCAGTTCATGCCGATTAACACCCTTTACCAGGTGATTGCGGTTCAGCAACAGCATCCCGGTCTGCTGGAGTTAGCGGACAGGCTCCTGATGATGCCCGACCTGTTCCATTACTGGCTGAGTGGTGCGAAGGTGTGTGAACGCACGATTGCCAGTACCTCGCAGATGATGGACCCGCGCACGGGGCAATGGGCGATAGACCTGTTGAGGCACGTTGGGCTTCCCACGCACTTCCTGCCGGAGATTGTGCCGCCGGGGACGCCTCTGGGCAAACTGCGCAGAGCAGTGGCTGAGGAAACCGGTGCGCGCGATGTGGAGGTTATCACGCCTGGCAGTCACGATACCGCCTCGGCGGTGGCGGCAGTGCCCGCATCGCTGGGTAGCGATTTTGCCTATATCAGCAGTGGCACCTGGTCGCTGATGGGGGTGGAGTTGCCGGAGCCGATGATTAACGCCCACACGCGCACGCTGAACTTTACCAACGAGGGAGGCGTGAACAATACCATCCGCTTCCTGCGCAATATCATGGGGTTGTGGCTGGTGCAGGAGTGCCGTCGGGCTTACGCGCGCGAGGGACAGGAATACAGTTACGAACAGCTCACGCAGATGGCATCGGAGGCTCCCGCCTTCCGTTCGCTGATTGACCCCGACCGACGCGATTTCCTTGCCCCGGCGAACATGCTGGAGGCTATCCGCTCGTGTTGTGCTAGCACGGACCAGCCTCTGCCCGAGACGCCCGGACAGTTTGTGCGGTGCTGTCTGGAGAGCCTTGCGCTGAAGTATCGGTGGGTGCTGGAGCAGCTGGAGTCTCTGCTGGGCAAGCGTTTACAGGTAATCCACGTGGTAGGTGGAGGCACACAGAACCGCCTGCTGTGCCAGTTCACCGCCGACGCCTGCAACCGAACGGTGATTGCCGGTCCGGTGGAGGCGACTGCTGCGGGCAATGTGCTGTTGCAGATGATTGCGCTGGGCGAGCTGAAGGGCATCACGGAAGGGCGTGACCTGGTGCGCCGCTCCAGCGAGATTGTGGAGTACACGCCCCAGGACACCGACGCATGGGACGAGGCGTACGGGCGTTTTGAAGCCTTGCTGGACTAATCGGTAGAGAGTGTAGGCGGCGCCTCGCCCTTGTGCGCCTGTGACTCCACGGGCGGTCTCAGTATCGAAATCACTACTGATACGCCGAGCACCAGCCCGATGATGCTCAGTGACCAGCCGATGGGTACTTTGTACCACTCGGAGATGAGCATCTTCGTCCCTACGAACACCAGTACCACCGCCAGCCCATAATGCAGGTAGGCGAACATGTTCATGAAGCCAGCCAGCACAAAATAGAGCGCACGCAACCCCAGTATCGCGAAAACGTTGGATGTGTAAACGATGAAGGGGTCGCGCGAGATAGCGAGGATTGCGGGGATCGAGTCCACCGCGAAAATCAAATCGGTGAACTCCACAAATAACAGCGTGACAAACAATGGAGTGGCATACAGCACTGCCTGCTTCCGCACAAAAAAGCGCGCGCCTTCATAGTCGGGAGTGATTCGGAACAGGGTGCGCGCCAGCTTCAGCACGGGATTACGCTCGGGATGGAAGGATTTACCGTGCTGTATCGCCATCTTGATACCGGTGAAAACCAGAAACGCACCGAAGAGATAGACCATCCAGTGGAATCGGTTCAACAGCTCGATGCCTCCGGCGATGAAGATAGCACGCATCACCAGAGCACCGATAATCCCCCAGAATAGAACCCGATGCTGATAGGCAGCGGGAACGCGGAAATACTGGAATATCATCAGGAAGACGAAGACGTTATCCACGCTCAGGGACTTCTCGATGATGTAGCCGGTGAAGAACTCCAAACCGCTCTGGGTGCCTTTCCAGTAGAAGACGGCAGCATTGAACGCCAGCGCGAGTGCAATCCATACCAGTGACCACACCAGAGCTTCCTTAAAGCGCACCTCGTGGGCGTGGCGATGGAACACGCCGAGGTCCAAAGCCAGCATGACAATGACCAGAACGGCAAAAGCTACCCAGAAATACATGCATGTACCTCCATCACAGTTTTCAACAAAAAAGACCCCCACCGCCTTTTAGCGATGAAGGTCTTGCGTTTGGTGAGATTGCCGGCTGTTTTGGTACAGCGTACTGACGACAATCTCTCCTGCCCGTTCGGCAGGTGCTACTCCCCTTCTGTTATTGTATACATACCTCATGTGGGGCTTCGATTGCAAGGGGAACATGCCTGTTCGGTAATGGTACTGGTTTTTGATTACAAGGACAGGATAACTGTTGACAGGTCGCGAGATTCCGAATACAATAGAGATAATTAGCTTATTGAAAGGGTGCATAGCGGCTAAAGTGTTGTGAAGCTGTATCCCCGTTGAGGTTGTCCCCACCACCCTTCGCACGCTAAGAAGATACATCCTGCAAACCGCTAATTTGCTTCACAGGATGCGTCTGTGCGTCCTCTAAGAGGAGTTGAACGCTCAGCTGAAAACTGTTTGTGCTTGTGTCAACAGTGCGAATCAGGAGTTCGTGCTGTTTCATGCTTGTGTCTCCTTTGTCTTGGAAACACAAGATGTTGTGGAGGCAAGGGGTAAAAAGTAGCACATATAGCATTATGGGGCGGCTGATGGGATTCGAACCCACGACCTCCTGAGCCACAGTCAGGCGCTCTGGACCAACTGAGCTACAGCCGCCACCAGGGGGAACAGCTGGCGCCCCCGAGAGGACTCGAACCTCCGACCCACTGCTTAGAAGGCAGTTGCTCTATCCTGCTGAGCTACGGGGGCAGGATTGCCGCTCTTCCTGCAGAGCCATTATACCGCAAATTGCCCCCGTTCGCAAGCTCTACGCGCCGTTGTTGCGATGGTTTGCAATCTTGTGCGCGTGCGACACAATCTCCGCAAACGACGCCGCCGACAGGCTCGCTCCGCCCACCAGCGCTCCATCAATATGCGGCTGTGCGAGCAGGTCATGCGCGTTGTCGGGTTTCACGGAGCCGCCGTACAGCACGCGAAGCCCTTGTGCGTTCTCTTCGCCGCACAGCTCGGTGGCGATGCGCCGGATCAGCGCACAGACGCGGTTCGCCTCCGGGGCATCGCATACCTCGCCCGTGCCAATCGCCCACACCGGCTCGTACGCAAACACCAGACAGCCAATCTCGGCGGGGTCAAGCCCCTGCAGGTCGCGCTTCACCTGAGCGGTAATCACGGCGTCGGTCTGTCCTGCCTGCCGTTCGGCAAGGGTCTCGCCGACGCAGATGATGGGCGTCAGTCCGTGCAGAAGCGCTGCTTTTACCTTCAGGTTGACGGTGGCGTCGTTTTCGCCAAAGTGGCGCAGGATTTCATCGGTGAAGTCGGGTTCAGGAACGCCAAACCGCCCTCGCGTCTCGGAGTGACCGATGATGACGTAGCTCACGCCCAGCTCGGTCAGCATCGGCGGGGCAATCTGGCTGGTGTAGGCGCCCTGGTCCTTCCAGAATACATCCTGCGCTCCCAGTTTAATCTCGGTGCCGCGAAGCGCCTGATGCACCGCATACAGCGCAGTGAAGGGTGGACAGATGCATACCTCGGCGTTGAGGGCATCCAGATTGCGGTGCTTCAGCTCTTCTACCAAAGCCAGTGACCACGCCACCGTGCCGTGCATCTTCCAGTTACCGGCTATCAGCTGGTCAGGCATAACTCCTCTCCTGTTTCGTAATGGTCTCGGCTGTATTATTCATCTTCTGCTAAGGAGTATCCTGTTGGCGGTCAGGGCAGACCTCCCTCGCGCACGAGGTATCGGTGTCGGAACTCCAGCCATTCGCCCGGCGCCAGCGTCTTTGGTTGCGAGAAGAGCTCCAGATTGTAGAACTCGCGGAAGGCGTACAGGTAGCACTGGCGCACCTGCGCCGGGTCAAACTCGTTGAGGATAACGATGTTGCTGGCGGGGATGCGCACGCCCCACATGCCAACGGGCAGTTCCGTTCCCCTCAGATAGGTCTCAGAACGCAGGGGATACTCTTTCCAACCACCATCAGCCCCTCTGGCGACCAGACGCAGGTCGGGTTGACCGGCGGACAGACGAAACTGTGGGTGCGTGCGCAGTACCACGTTCGGCATTGTCCCTGAAGAGCGGTTGGTCAGTCGGGTTTGTATCTCCACCGCCGGTTCGCCAGGCAGGAGGGTGACCGTGCGCGTTATCTGCAAGCCGTTGGGCAGGTTCGCGGTCAGGGTGGCGCTTCGCCTGTCTTCAGAAACGGTGCATTCGTACTTCTCGCGCCAGCCGGGCGAGGCGAACTGCTCGCCAGCGTACTCCTCGTATCCGCCGAAGTTCAGGTAGTGCTCCGCCTGATGTCCGTTCTGCACCAGATGCCACTGCAGGGTGCTGCGCCACAGGAGGTCTTCCTTCAGCCCCTTATGGTACAGTCGCCATATTCGCCCGCCCAACGAGGGCACGATGTCCGCCAGAAAGTGCGGGCTTTCCAGCCGAATGATGTACCGTGCCACCGCTTCGTCGCTCATGGTGCGCAGAGCGTGCTGGTAGGCTTCCTGCGGATTGTTCATCAGCTGTTGCACCTGCGGGCACTCCCACCAGCGCGAGCGTGTTGGCTCTATGCCTGTAATGGCAGTGAGCGTGTATCGCAGGCGCGGTTCCACCGTCCAGTCGCGCCCGATGGCGTGGGTAACTCTCAACAGCTCCGCGATGCGATGGTAGTCCTGAGGTGAGGGCATCTGGCGGGTGTATCCCCGTTCACTGCTATCGGGCACGATGTCCCTGCCCACCTGCAGGTTAACGAACAGGTCGGTGAACAGCACTCCCCACTTCTCGCGCCAGATGCGCCGTTTAATCAGCTCGCTCTCTGCCAGCGATTCAGCTCTGGCGAACAGGGGATAGATTTGCCCGTCCAGCCAGTCGCGGGTGAACAGCTCGCGGAAGTAACGCTGTCCCGGTCCCGCGTGGCAGTCCATTACGCCCTCGCTCAGCGATTGGATGGCGCTTTCATGCAGACGGTGCACATAGTCGCGCATCGGTCGCCACGCTTTGCCATACCATGCTTTGCAGAACTCGTCAATCAGCTGCGGAAGGTTCGCGTCGGGGTTCCACATCAGGCGGGGCATGACGTAAGAATACAGGTGCACCAGATGCCCATCGGTCAGCCCACAGATGTACACGCCGCGAATGCCCAGCCGTTTGTAGTATCTCAGGTTCTCAGCAAAGGCGTACAGGGCGGGGTAGGGGTAACCGATGTAGTAGTAGGTGGTGGGATATTCAAAGGTGATGATTCCCTGTGCGCCCAGCGGGTGAACGGCAATCCACCGCTCGAGGTCGGGAATAACGTTCAGCTTGAGGTTAATCGGGTGCGACCAGGGGCGCGCCTGGCACTCGCTGATGGCGCAGAAGATAATCAGGTGGTTGGGCAGGGGGCGTTCTTTCACGGGCGGCTTGCGTGTGGACCAGTAAGCCAGCGTGGTGATGAACTTGCCCGGAAAACGCCTGGCGACCTCCTGCGCTATCTGGTTGTTGAACCATATCACCGCGTCGGTGAGACTGCCGTGTTCCTCGTACCACGCTTTACAGCGTTCGCACTGGCAGAACTGCCCGGTGTCGCCATAGTGCACGGGGTAGTATAGCGGGTCGGGGTCGCTTTCGATCCACTTCAGCACCGCCTCGGTCATCGTCTTTTGCAGGTCGGGGTTGGAGAGGCAGTACTGCTGGAGATGCGCTTCGGTGATGCGTCGCTCGCCGGCAATCTCCGCGAGGTACTCCTTTGGCACGGTATCGGCGGGCAGGAGAAAGCCCATCGTGTGGTGCCAGAAGCCGCGAGGCGGGATGCCCATCATCTTGGGCAGGTCGATACTGCCTACCCTCGCTTCCCATTCGCCGGGCGACAGTCCTGCGGTCATCGGGTAGATCCTGCCCCACATGGCACGCCACTCGAAGGCGGGCTTGTCCACGATGTTCAGCGGGGCGCGAATCTCGGCGTCCTTGCGCTGGGGCACTACCTCCAGCTCGGTGGAGTAGAAACGACAGCCCATCCGCTCCAGAAGGCGATACACCGCATACACCGTGCCTCGATAGCCTCCGCCCCCAGCCAGCAGGTTGTCCCCCTTCAGGCGCAGGATGAAGCCATCGCTTCCCAGCGGCTCGTATTCGGCGTCTGAGTACAGGGCGCGCTGGCGGGCAGGGTCGCTTCTACCGACGTACACCACGCCCCGCGTGGGCAGTCCTTCGCCGTTGCTCTGCACAAGGGGTATCTCCCTGCCCGTCATCTCGCGCAGATAGCGCTGGAGCTCCTGCGCCACAGCCTTCTCTGTAGCGTGCGCCTGCTCATGCACGAAAATCTGACCGATTTTCATCCGTCTGCCTCCCTCCACGAGCCACACTTTGCCCGAAGCGCGATCCCGTTCCTTTTGCTGGCTGATGGGGCGCGCGCTCAGCCTGATACCGCAGGTGACCTCGCCCTGACTCGCGGACAACTGATACAGCCACCAGTATATCCGCTCTGGCTGGGGGAAGTCGCGCGAACGCATATCGTAAAACGACGGAGCGATAGAGCCGAGGTTTTCTACCGTGAGTTCCACCTGACGCCCTGTCAGGGTTAGGCCGCGAACGCCAGAGGCTATCAGCTGCGTTCCAGCCGCCGAGGTCTGCGGCTTCTCTACGGGGAGCACCTGCGGGCGCAGTTGACCGAACAGGCTCTGCAGGCGATACATGCCCCCCGCAAACTCCTCCGGCGGGAACATCACCAGCGCGCACTCCACCGGGCTGGGCTCTATGTCCCGCTGCACCCGAAGGGTGAACCATATCGTCACGCCGTCCCTTTCCACCGTAGTCTGGTGCTCTATAGTCGCCCGGATGTCGGGGATGTTCTGTCTTACAGTTATAGAATTGCCTTTAACCTCCACCTGCGCGGTGGGGGCGGTCAGGTTGGCGGCGCTGAAATACGCACCGGTGTAACCGGGTTTGAAGAGGGTTAGCCGGCTCGCGGTGACGATGGGGATGTTTCTATAAGTGATTTGTAAGCCCGTTTCTGTCCAGCGGGCGGTGTACTCTCCCTGTCGGATGGAGAAGTCGTCTGCCCCGGCGGCGAGGCAGGAGAAAAGGAACAGAACCAGAAGGGCCACTATCCTTCGAGATGGTTGCGCGATGCGTGATACATGCACCTGTATGTCTCCTCCTGTGTCCATCTGCATGCTGTTTCGATATTTTTCAAGGGAGCCTGTGCTCCTTCAGCCCTGTGTCAGAGCGGCTGCCGACCTGCACTGGTGAATCTCAACCGTCACGTGCGCCAGCTGGGGAAGGTGCGCCAGCCGCTGTCTGTAGCCGTCGGGCGAATCGGGGTTCTCGGCAACCACGCTCAGGATGCAGGCATAGCTGTTTTGCCCGACGCGCCACACATGCAGGTCGCTGATTCGGGTGTCGCCGTCGGACTCAATTGCCTGCACAATTTGATGGGGCAGGGAGCTGCCGTCACGGTCTAAAAGCACTCCCACGCTATCCTTCAACAGCCCATACGTCCAGCGCAATATCATGAACGCGCCCAGTGCGCCGGCGATAGGGTCCAGCCAGTTCCAGCCGAGATGTTTTGCGCCCAGCAGTGCGACAATCGCAAAGCCCGAGGTCAGCGCGTCTGCCAGCACATGCAGGTATGCCGCGCGCAGGTTCAGGTCGTGATGGTGTTCGTGTGATGCCTCGTGAGGATGCTCGTGGTGCAGGATGCGCGCGCTCAGCAGGTTCACCGCCAGCCCAATCACCGCTACCAGCAGTGCCTGATTGTAGGCGATGGGGGTTGGCTGAAGCATCCGTTGAACCGACGCTCCCGCGATCCCTGCACCGATTATCCCCAGCAGGATGGCACTGGTGTATGCGCCCAGAACCTCTATCTTCCAGGTGCCGAAGGCAAAACGCTGGTCGTGGCGATATCGTCGTGCCAGCACATAAGCCAGCCACGAGATTGCCAGCGCACTGGTATGGGTGCTCATGTGCCAGCCGTCTGCCAGCAACGCCATCGAGCCGTATACCATACCCGCGACGATTTCCGCTACCATCGTGGCGAAGGTCAGCGCAACCACCAGTATCGTCCTGCGTTCGGCGGCGTGTTTGGCGGGGTTGAAGTGATGGTGATGTTGCCAGCGCGACAGATGCGAGTGGTGCATTGCCTCCCTGCTCCCTCAGACAACCCTGTCTTCTGGCAGCTCACCTCGCGCCACGCATTGCACATCGCGCACCACCTTCTCGCCCATCAGGCGCAGGGACTCGCGCGTGTAGGCAGCGATGTGTGGCACAATCAGCACATTGGGATATTTCAGCAGGCGATGGCTGGCGTCTATCGGCTCGCCCTCCACCACGTCCATCCCGATTGCCGACACCTTGCCCGATTCGAGAGCGGCAACCAGCGCATCTTCGTCAATCAGCTCGCCCCGCGCGGTGTTGATGAGGAACACTCCCTGCTTCATCAGACCGAACTCGCGGTGCGAAAGCATATGATAGTTGCCTTCGTTCAGCGAGGCGTTCAGCGAAATGATGTCCGACTGCCGAAGCAGGTCGTCCAGTTCCACCGGTTCGGCGCACCGCTGGCGGATGGTATCGGCGTCGAGGTAGGGGTCATAGGCGACCGTGTGTGCTCCAAATCCGTGGCGCAGGATTTCCGCCACCCGGCTGCCGATGTTGCCGATGCCGATAATGCCCACCGTTTTGTCCTTGATTTCAAAGCCCACGAAGCGGGCACGTTCCGCCCAGCGGCTTTCGTAGACCGCCTGCCGCGCCTCGTGTGTCAGGCGCAGGATGTCCAAGAGGAGCGCAACAGCCAGCTCGGCGACCGCCTCGCGTTCCACCCAGGGGGTTACTTTGGTTACCATCACGCCCTTCTGCTGTGCGCTGGGCAGGTGGATGTTATCTACTCCGATGCCGTGTCGGGCAATCAGCAGGGTGTGGTCTTTGTGCTCGAAAAACTCGCGGGTGAAGTACGGCTTGACGCTGGCGATAATCACGTTGTAGCCCTGCAGAGCCTCCGCCAGCGACCTGCCGTCAATGGTTACAGGAAAGTCAAACCGCTGGACCTCTCCCAGTTCGCGCAATCGCTGCAGGTGCTCTGGGAAGTACTTACCAAAACTGCTGGAGTTGACGATGGCGATACGCAGGTTCATCGGCTAACCTATCCACTCTCCTACCGTTTGCAGCCAGTGTCGGGCGATGAGGGCGTGTCCAGCGGGGGAGGGATGTACGCCGTCACCTGCCCAGAAGGCGGGTTCACGCTGGGCGCAGACTTTTGCGAAGATGCCGTCCAGCGGGATATAGAGAGCGTTAAACTCACGGGCGAGCCGCCGCACCACCTGAATCTTCGGGTCCAAATCTTCGCGCCAGCCTTCCATCTCCCGGCGCACATGGATCAGGAACGGTTCCATGAGGATCAGGCGGGCGCGGGTACGTTCGCGTGTGATGCGAAGCAGTTCACGATATTCGCGTTCGAAGCGGTCGGCGGGGGTGGGGTCGTTGCTGTCGTAGCGACGCCACATGTCGTTGATGCCTATCAGGATGGACACCCAGTCGGGTTTCAGGGCGATGCAGTCCTGTTCCCATCGCGCCAGCAGGTCGCGCACCCGGTTGCCGCTGATACCGCGGTTCACGAAGCGTATCTGCCGGTTGGGATGCATGGCGTAGAACAGGCTGGCTGTCATTAGCGCGTAGCCCCATCCGAGGCTGTTGGGGTCGTTGCGGTCACGCCCGGCGTCGGTGATACTATCTCCCTGAAATAACACCAGCGAATCGTTGCCCAAAAGTCCCGACATCTATCTCCTCCCGTTATGCAAGCAGTTGCAGGTGTCTCCCAATATGTTCGGCAACAAGACGGTAATGCTCCTGCTCGTGTTCGTCCAGCAGGTCGCGTATTGCACTGCCAGCCTCTTCCAGCAGGACGCCATAGGAGATATGGAACAGCTGGCGCACGTGGGGTTGTGCCAGGAAGTCAGACAGGTTGCCCGTCGGCAGAGGGGGGAACTGTTCCGGGCGGATGGAGACCTGATAGCCCCGACGGCTCTCTTCCAGATAGAGCAGGCACAGGCGATAGAGCTCCGTAAACAGCACCGCATCGGTCTGGGCAATCAGCTGTATCGCCTGGAGCCAGCTGGTGCCGGAGGTTTTCACGTGGAAATTGCCCCCGGTTGCCTCGCGGAAGAGGCGGTAGATGCTGAACTTATCGCTTCCCGAGTGCAGGCTCAGGCGGTAGCCCTGCAGCTCCCTGCACAGCGCGGCGTGAAGACGGAAGGCTCTTCCCAGTTCGTTCAGGTCACCTTTGTAATCTACTCCTTTCTGGAACTCGCCCGGGAAGCGCAGGGCAAGGCTCCACAGGTTCACCTCACTGCGCCTCAGATACTCTACAACGTATACGTGGTCTTCCGGCGTAGAGACCTGGCTACTCTCGTCGATGGAGAGTTCGAAGTCGAATTCGCTCAGATGTGTTTTCAGGGTCGCGTACAGCCGGCACGCTTCCTGCAGGGCTTCCTCAAAGGTAATGGCGGATTGCACAAGCCGCTGTGCGTCCAGTGTGTAAACTTCTCCGTCTTCCGTGCGGATGCGCATATTGACGTGGTCGCGCACGATGCTCTGGCTGAGGGGGGATAGCGTGCGTGCTCTGTCCACGATTTCGGGCTGGGTGAGGCGGGTCACGTCGCGCAGACGGTCGCTGACGTCAACGGTGTACATACTGTAACCTGCGTGTATCGCCTGCAGGAGCTGCTCTTCGTGCTTGATGTGGTCGGCATCCGCTCCCCACGTGCCCGTGTAGCCCGCTTCCAGCACGCCTGCCACCGCCGAAATCAGCACATCCCGGAAATCGCGCCCCGTTCGCACCAGTTCGCGCGGCGATTGCTGGGCAAGCACGGGGAATACATCGTGACCTTCAAACGCTCTGAGATGGGCGGCGGAGACCATGCCCAGCCGGTCGCCCGTGCCGAAGGAGGCGGGTCTGCTGCAGGTGGAGGGGTGCAGGGCGAGCAGGTCGCGAAGTGCAAGATAGTTATTCCAGTCCAGCGGATACAAGTAGAGGTCGCCCAGAGAGATGATGGTTATCTGTCCGTCCACAGGGAGCGGTTGCGTGCTGACGACGAAGCCCTGCCCGTCGTGTTTGGCGAAGGCAACGGAGATGCCGCCCGCCTGGCGAACCGAGCACGGGTAGAAGCGGATGTCTCTCTCCTCAAAAAAACGAGCAATAGTGTCCCAATCTGGTGTTGTCATGAATTCTTTGCCTCCTGCCTGGCGACGTTAATCAGGTCATCTACCTCAAAGAGCAGTTCAACCGCCTCGAGAAGTTCTTCCAGTGAAATCAGGTGGTATTCGTGGGCGATGAGGTTGCGCAGGTAGACCAGTCGCCTGCCCGCATCTGCCGCCTCTGATGAAATCACGCCATGTCGCGCAAGCACCTCGAACACCTGGCGATACGTATCTGGCACCGTCATTTTACGCGCCGCAATGACTGCCTGACCGATATCGATAAGCGAGTTCACCGCCTGAAAGCACTCCATGGCGAGGGCAGTAAACACAAAGTAATCCGAAAGATCTTTCTCCTTCAGGTTACTTGCCGCCTGGCGATGGTTCTCGAAACGAGCAATGCTCTCGACAAGCCTCATCGCAGAATCTCCTCGTAGTAGCGGCGGTACATCCACTCCACCTCGTGATACTGGCGCATTACCTGGTAGACCGTCTCGGCGAGCTTTTCCTCGTCGCGCACGAACAGCAAACGCCCTTCCTTAATCACCTGAAACTGGATGCGCAGAGGCAGGCGATGGAACAGCACCACATCCACCGTTGGCGAGTACATACTGCCCACATCCGCTTCGTCGCGCCGGTCGGGGTTATCCAGCAGGACGGCGATGTCCACATCGGAGATGGGCATCTGTTCGCCGCGCGCCCACGAGCCGAAAAGGAATATCGCCACCACCTTCGGGTGCTGTTGTATCTCCGCGATGATTCTCTGCGCCACCGGCGGCAGGTCTTCCTGCATCACGCGCCTCCTTCCAGCTTCAACATGCGCGGGATGGCTCCCTCGTAGGCGTCGATCAGCTCTTCCAGAGGAAGGTGGATGCGTTCGGTGTCGTTGACCGTGATACGCAGAGTACGCTTTGCGCTGACCGTGCCCAGTGGTCGTGCCTCCACGCCGTGTGTCCGCGCTATTTCTGCCAGCTGTGGTAGGTTCGCCTCCGGGAGCGAGACGATGATTCGTGAGGCGGTCTCGCCGAACAGCGCGGCGTCGGTGCGCTCGTCCGTATGGACCGTCACCTCTGCGCCCAGCTCGCCCATCATACAGCACTCCGCCAGAGCCACCGCCAGTCCGCCGTCCGAGCAGTCGTGTGCGCTGTGCAGCAGCCGTTGTGCGATGGCGGAACGCACACATGCCTGCAGGCGTTTCTCCGCCTCCAGGTCAATGGCAGGGGGTGCGCCCGCTTCAATGTTATGCACCACCGCCAGATACTCACTGCCGCCCAGTCCGCCCAGCGGGTCGCGCCAGCCTTCGGGTATCAGCAGGACGATATGGTCGCCAGCCTTTTGGAAACCTGCCTTGCAGTGCAAAGTGACGTCCTCCAGCAGTCCCACCATGCCGATGGTGGGGGTGGGGAAGACCGCTGCGTCAGGAGTTTCGTTGTAGAAGGAGACGTTTCCCGAGATGACGGGCGTTTCCAGCACCTCGCAGGCGGTGGCGATGCCGTCTACCGCGCGTTCAAACTGCCAGAAGATTTCGGGTCGCTCGGGGTTGGCGAAGTTCAGGCAGTCGGTGACCGCCAGCGGTTTCGCGCCCGTGCACGAGATATTGCGCGCGCATTCGGCGACGGTGTGCATTCCGCCCACGAAGGGGTCCAGATAGCAGTAACGCCCGTTGCCGTCTATCTTGAGAGCGATGCCTTTGCCGTTTGTGCCGCGCAGGCGCAGCACCGCTGCATCGCCGCCGGGCAGGTAAGCGGTTTGCGTTTGCACCATGTGGTCGTACTGTTCGTACACCCACCGCTTGCTGGCGATCGACGGCGAGGCGAGCAAACCCAGCAGGACGCGCCCCCAGTCTTCGGGTTCGGGCAGGCTGGCGGGGTCGAAGGCGCGCACGGTGGCGATGTAGGCGGGTTCTTCCGTTTTGAGCGTGTAGGTAGGGCAGGCGTCGGTGAGGAAGGCTGCGGGGAACTCGGCGGCAATCTGGTCGCCCTCTTTCACGCGCAGGATGCCGTCGTCGGTCACATGACCAATCACCACCGCGTTCAGCCCCCATTTTCGGAAGATGCTGGCAACCGCCTCCTCGCGCCCCTTTTTGACGATACACAGCATCCGCTCCTGCGATTCGGAGAGCATCACCTCGTAAGGGGTCATGCCCTCCTCCCGGCGCGGCACTTTGAGCACGTCGATCTCCATGCCCGTTCCGCCCTTGAAGGCGGTTTCACTGGTGGAGCAGGTCAGTCCTGCCGCGCCCATGTCCTGAATGCCCACGATGTCGCCTGTCGCCAGCGCCTCGAGGGTGGCTTCGATTAGCAGCTTCTCGGCAAAGGGGTCGCCCATCTGCACGTTGGGGCGTCGCGCCTCCGAGTCTTCACTCAGCTCCTCGCTGGCGAAGGTGGCGCCGTGGATGCCGTCGCGCCCGGTGCTGGAGCCGACGTAAAGCACGGGGTTGCCCACGCCTTCGGCACGCGCCCGGGCTATTTTGTCAATGCGCACGATGCCCACCGCCATTGCGTTCACCAGCGGATTGCCCGAATAACAACGATGGAAGTACACCTCGCCCGCCACGGTAGGCACGCCCACGCAGTTGCCGTACCATGAGATGCCGCCCACGACGTGCGTGAACAGGTAGCGGTTGCGGGCGTCGTCCAGCGGACCGAAGCGCAGACTATCTAAGATGGCGATGGGGCGTGCGCCCATGGTGAAGATGTCGCGCAGGATGCCGCCCACGCCTGTGGCTGCGCCCTGAAAGGGTTCTACGGCGGAGGGATGATTATGGCTTTCCACCTTCATCACGATGCCCCAGCCGTCGCCGATGTCCACCACGCCTGCGTTCTCCAGTCCGCCGCTCTCCATTGCCTCGCGGTATTTGCGGAACCGGCGCAGGATAGGGCGCGAATACTTGTACCCGCAGTGCTCCGACCACATCACGGCGAACATGCCCAGCTCGGTATAGGTGGGTTCGCGCCCCAGCAGTTGCAGGATGCGCCCGTACTCTTCGTCGTTTAAGCCCATTTCGCGATACACTTTGGGGTCAATCATGGCTCAATCTCCAATTTCACCGCTTTTACACGTAACATTGTACCGCACTTCACGGGGCTTGTGCGGATTTATGAGGAATTAGCCGTTGAGGTGAGTGGCAGAGGGGCTCAGCCTGTTTGCCTGCTGCAAGTATACAATTTTTGTTGCCCTGAATACTTTGATTGTCTTACTGAGCAATAGCGAAGCATCTCACAGTCAAAAGTAGTTTTTAAGTTCTTTGCTTCACTCAAAATGACAGAAGCAGGTGTGGGGAGTCCCTCTGCTATGCACCAGGTGACTGCAGGCGAAATGGCTCGGAGTAAGAACGCGCCAAAAAACTCAGGATAACAGATTGTTACGCTTGCCTGTGCTGTTTTTGTGGAACAATCCTACCGAGAAAGAGGTTTGGTCTATGAGGCGCCAATGTTCTGGTACATGGTCTGATCTGGCGGTGGGAGCGGTTGTTGCTGTCTTTGTGAGCGCGGGGTTGATATTTCTGCATTACTATATCGTTCAACCCTCTCGCTGGGTTCAGCATCTGCTATTCGCCCTGGTGGTGGGAGCGTTAGTTACCCTGTTAATTCGCAAGTGCAAGCAGGCGCGCCAGGCGAATACTTATGCTCAGATACACCAAACTCACCTGCAGGCGATAGTAGATAACCTGCCCGTGGTTATCTACGCCTTAGACCGGCAGGGACGCTTTATTGCCTCCGAGGGCAGGGGATTAAAGCGCCTCGGGCTATCGCCGGGTGAGGTGGTGGGGCAAAGTGCTCTGCAGATTTACCGCGACTATCCCGAAATCGTGGATTCTATCCGTCGAGCTCTGCAGGGAGAAACCGTTGTCCGCACTTTGCGTCTTGGCGAGCTCTGGTATCAGTGTTACTTTATCCCCCAGCGAAACACACACGGACAACAAATAGGTATCATAGGAATCTCGTACGACATCACAGACCTCAAGCACGCCGAACAGCAACTGCAAAACCGTCTGCGTCTGGAGAACGTGCTTGCCAGCATTGCTTCGAACTACATCCACAACCCGGATTTCGACGCGGCGGTGGAGTGGTGTCTTGCCGAAATCACTCAGATATGCAGTGCCGACCGAGCCGGTCTTTTCCTGTTGAACAAGGAAGGCGACACCTTCACTATCGCGCATCGCTGGTTCCGACATGACAGTGAAACGCGCCACATAGCCCCCAGCCATCTGCCGGCACAAAGCCTGACGTGGGCAGTACGCCATCTGCAAGAAAAAGGTCCCCTGATTATCGAGAACGTGGACGCCTTACCTCCCGAAGCTGCGCCAATACGCCGCCATATGAAATCCAGCGGCTCATACAACCTTATTGCCATGCCTGTTATCATTGACCGAAAGGTTGCTGGCTTTATGACCTTTGTGAACTTCAAGCCGTCCGCCGTTTCGACGCCGGCGGACATCCGCTTCCTGCAGATGGCGGCAGACCTGACAGGGGGAATGATTCAGCGCAAGCGGGCAATGGAGGAGGCGCAGGAGCACAACGCCCGTCTGAGCGCGATTCTGCATGCCCTGCCGGATGTGATGTTCTTGCTGGACGAGGAAGGACGCTTTTTAGACTGGTACGCTCAGGATAGCAAGCAGTCACTCATGTCGCCGGAACAGTTTCTGGGACGTACAGTGGAAGAGGTACTACCTCCCGAGATTGCCTCGCTCATCATGAGCACGATTGCCCAGGTGTTAGCCATCAGGCAGGTGGTGGCGTACGAATACGCGCTGGAGGTACCCGGTCGGGGCACACGATACTACGAAGCTCGCATGGCGCCGTGTGAAGAACATACGGTGGTAGTCATCTTACGGGATGTAACCGAGCGCAAAACCACTGAGCAGTTTATTGCTCAGGCAAACGAACAGCTGGAGGAGGCATTGCTGCGCGCTCAGGAACTGGCGGTCGCGGCAGAAGCTGCCAGCCACGCCAAATCGGAGTTCCTTGCCAACATGAGCCACGAGATACGCACCCCGATGAACGGCATCATCGGCATGGCGGAACTGCTGATGGCTACCCCCCTGAACGAGGAACAGCGAGACTATCTCAAAACCCTGCGCTCCAGTGCAGACCTGCTCCTGTCCATCCTCAGCGACATCCTGGACCTCGCCAAGATTGAAGCGGGCAAGATGACGCTGGAGCAGGTTCCCACCGACCTGCGCGAAGTGGTGCACGACATTGTGAAACTGTTCTCTGCCCGGGCACAGCAGAAAGACCTGGCATTGCGAGCTGAACTCGCAGAGGATATTCCCCCGGCGGTGCTGGCAGACCCCATGCGCCTGAGGCAGATACTGGCGAACCTGGTGAACAACGCCATCAAGTTCACCGAGCAGGGAGAAGTGGTGGTGCAGGTGTCCTGTCTGCGCCAGGAGGAGGAAAGTGTATGGGTTCGCTTCACGGTGCTCGACACGGGCATCGGCATCCCACCGGAGCGACTGGACGCCATCTTTGGGGCTTTTACGCAGGCAGACAGCTCCACCACCCGCAGGCATGACGGAACCGGGTTGGGGCTGGCTATTTGCAAGCAGCTGGCGGAGCTGATGGGCGGGCATATCCACGTGCAGAGCGAAGTCGGCAAAGGAAGCACGTTCTGGGTAGACCTGCCCCTGCCCATCGCGCGCGATGCCTCACAGCCAGCGCAGAACAATGCTATAGAACAGACCGATATCGAACTGCCCCAGGGTCTGCGCGTCCTGCTGGTGGAGGATAACGAGGTGAACCGCAAAGTGGCTGTACGGATGCTGGAACGGTTAGGATGCGTGGTGGACATTGCCGACGATGGGCATGAAGCCGTGCAAAAGTGCGCAGAACAGGAATATGATGTGGTGTTCATGGACGTGCATATGCCTCAGATGGACGGTTACGAAGCCACCCGCCTCATCCGCGAGCAAGAACAGCACTCCGGCAGGCATCAGACCATCATCGCCATGACCGCCAGCGCGATGCAAAGCGACCGCGAGCGGTGTCTGCAGGCTGGCATGGACGACTACCTCAGCAAACCCTTCCGCGAGGCTGAGCTGCGGCAGATGCTCCTGCGGTGGACATCCGCCCGCGAAAAGCATTTCGTTGCAGCGTAACCGCTGGCAGGACACTTGCATCCCAGCACGAATTCTTCCCTCTGAGCCGAGGAATCTGCCGGCACGGAGGGAGCCGATGAAACTGATGGGAGCCTTACTGCTGGGGCTATTTGCTCTGCAGGTCTATGCCCAGAAACAATCCCTGCGAACGTGGACAGCCACCGAGGGCACATTTACCTGGGATGAACAGGTGAAGCGAAGTGGTACCGCCAGCGTTCGCCTGCACAACCCCACCGCCGACCTGCGCAGCGGCGTGATGCACGTGGTGCAGCTGAACCAGACGAAACCTGTTCCATTCCGTGTAACCGCATGGAGCCGGGCTGAGAATGTCTCGGGCAGTGCCGACTCGGGCTACTCCCTGTATCTGGACCTCTACTACACCGACGGCACGCCCGAATGGGGACTGATTGCTCCATTCAGTACAGGCACACACGACTGGGAACGCCGGGAGGTGCTGGTCATTCCTCGCAAACCGGTAGGCAGAGTGTATGTGCATCTGCTGTTGCGCAATCACGCGGGCACCGTGTGGTTCGACGACGTGCAGATGGAGATACTGGAGGGACTGCAGGTGCTGGATATGCAGAGCACACGCCAGCCCACCGTGCGTGCGGGCAAACCCGCGGTCAACTGGGGCACTCCAGACCGCCTGCAGGTGAAGTTCGACAGCAACGGACTGGTCACCGGGCTGGCCGCAGGTGGCAAGTCGCTTCCCGGTGGACAGCTGCCCGGAGGCTGGTTCCTGCGCGATATGCAGGAGCCGGATACGCTGGTACCGTTCAGGGGCAAATGGAGGAGCACCAGTCCGCCCGTGTGGAGCGGTGAGGCGAAGGGCGTGCAGATAGAGGTACGCTACGGGCAGGCGGGAAACCTCCTGCAGGCAGAGGCAACCCTGCGCACCGCGGAAGGCTCCCCGGACCGCGCCGTGAGCTTAATCTGGGCGATGCCGGTACGGATGGACGGGGCAAGGTGGCACAACGATATTCGCGAATCTGCGCCCGCGGGCGAAGGAGAACACGCGAACCTGATACGCATCAACGGGGGCGCGACCAACATGATGAGCCTGTATCCGCTGGCGTGCCTGACAGGAGAAGGATGGGGCATTGCCTGGGGATGGCGGATGGACGCGCCGCGCCTGACAAGGCTGTTTGCCAATCCGCAGTGGGACTGGGCGTGTGCTGTCTTTGACTGCGTTATCAGCGGGAAGACGCGCAAGTTTCCGCATCAGGCACGATTTCACCTCCTGTTGTGGAACACGGAACCGCAGTGGGGCTTTCGCTCCGCCCTGCAAAGGTATATTGATAACTTCCCCGACTGGTTCCGAAACCGCGTGCCCAAACAGGGCATCTGGATGCCTTTTACCGCCCCGCACACGGTGCAGAAGGTGCAGGACTTCGGCGTCGTTTTCCACGAGGGCGATAACAGCGTCGCCGAGGACGACCAGCTGGGCATCCTGAGCTTCCGCTACACCGAGCCGATGAGCTACTGGATGCCCATGCCCAAAGAGTTTCCCCGAACGGATGCAGGAGCGGACGACTGCCTCCAGCAGTACGCGCAGGGCAAGATAGGCGACGCCTGGCAGAGGTCGCAGGCGCGCGCGACGCTGAAATGCGGAATCATCACCGACGCCAGCGGTAAGCTATATCGCTACATCACCGTTGCCCCATGGAACGACGGCGCGATGTTCCTGCTGAACCCCGACCCCGACATCCCTTCTGACCCCGAGAATCCTTCCAAGGCGTACTTGAACTACTCCCCTCAACACGCCCAGCGTGCTTACACGAAATCGGGCACGGAGGGGCTAGACGGAGAATACCTGGACTCTCTGGAGATGGGCGGGGAGATGCTGAACTTCCGCGAGGAGCACTTCACGATGGTGGATGTGCCTCTGGTTTTCGACTCCAGCAGTCTGCGCCCTGCCATCCTGCAGATATTCAGCACGTGGGAGTATACCCGCTACCTCGCCGACGACCTGCGCAAGCGAGGCAAATGGCTGTTTGCCAACGCGGTGGGCTGGCGGTTCCCCTTCCTGATGGCGCAGCTGGACGTCTCGGGCACGGAGACCAACTGGTGGCAGGGTGGCGCGTGGAGTCCAGTATCGCCCGCGCAGATGGACGTCTGGCGCAGTATGAGCTACCAGAAGCCCTATCTTCTGCTGATGAACACCGACTATGAGACCTTTGGCAGTCAGGTGGAACGCTATTTCCAGCGATGCCTGTTCTGGGGCATCTATCCGAGCATGTTCAGCCATAACGCCGCCGACAACCCCTACTGGCACAATCCAAACTGGTACAACCGTGACCGCCCGCTGTTCCAGAAGTATATCCCGCTGATTCGGCGCGTTGCGGAGGCGGGGTGGCAACCCATCACCTGCGCTACCGCCACAGGCGGCTGGGTGGAGCGGTACGGCAGGAACCTGTTCACCGTGTTCAACCCTGAACGGAGCGAGCGCAAAGTGCAGGTGCAGATTGACCTGAACGCGCTGAAAGTGCCTGCTCAGCAGGTGCAAAAGCCGGTGGAGCTGGTGCATGGGCTGTCGCTGAACTGGAAGATGGAGGCGGGGAAGCTTCGGATTACCCTGAAGCTGGCGCCCGAAGGGACGGCGGTGATTACCTGGTAGCTCTACCACAGGTCATCCGGTGGCACGCCGCGCCGCACGTCAATGAGCCGCTGTAACAGCAGGCGCGTGCAACGCACGTCCTCCAGCGCGTACAGCACCAGCGTTGCCAGCGCCTGCGAGTCGTAAAGATACTTCCACTGGTTCCACAGGTACACTGCATCTCTGCCGTGCATGTTGGCAATGCTGGGGTGGCGGGGCACGCGCAGGTGGGTCAGCAGGGTTTTCAGCTTCAGGTTGGGCGTTCTTAGTCGCCCCATATCGCGCAGTGGGATGGCGACCTGGGTATAGATGTCCAGATGTTGCCAGGCACGAACCACTGTGCGCAGCTGGGGCAGGTGGTGGACGATGAAGGGAATATCGAACTGCGAGCCGTTGTAGGTAGCCACCAGCGACAGGAACGGGGCGTGTTCCGCGAACTGCTGAAGAGGGCAGACCGTGATGCTGTCGTAACCGTACTCCTGGGCTTGCGCCTCAATAGCTTGCAAGGTTTGCACCGCATCGTGCAGGTCGTTCACATACAGCCGCGCCCGTTTTTCCTCACCCTCCTGGTAGAGTGTGATCAGCGTCAGTTCGCTGCACGCGGGCTGGATGCCGGTGGTCTCTATATCCAGAAACACCGCGTCGAGATAGTCCCTTAGTTCAAGTGCCATGTTCGCCTCGTTGCAGGTAGATGGTCTGAACAGCACTATACTATCACACGCCGAGAGCGGAGACAACCTCCTGAGAGGAAAAAATCGTTTGACGAACCGATGCAAGCCAGTTATAATAATATCAGGGGGCAGGCAATAGCGACGTGGAGATACCGGTGTCACCCCGAAGTGAAGGGTTCCTAAAAACGAGTGATAAGGCGCCGCGTGAGCGTAAAACTTCAGACTAACGACCCGCCTCTGTTGTTTTAAGGTTGCACGCAGGAGCATCACGCAGCGCACGTTCGCATGAGAAGGAGGTATCCGACATGTTACGAACGTACGCTGACTGGTTACACCGTAATTTCTGCGCAGTGCCCATTTCGGTTGTTGCTTCCGCGGTGAAGGGTGGAATGCATCTTGAGCGCATCGCCGGCGAAGTGCGCACCGACCACGAGTACAGCCAGCTTGGACTTCCACGCCATTCACACCTGTGGCTGGTCTCCACCGAACACTGCCAGCAGCTGCTCTCCCAGCCAGATATTCAGGAGGAGGCAGTTGTGGAGGCAGGATTCATTATCTACCGCGATGGAGATGGTCGCATCTGGCTTGGGATCGAGCCGCGCGAGGCGGAGATGGAGATGCCAGTCGATACGATGCTGGAGCGTCACGTCAAGCCATTGTTCCACATCCTGCACGGCGAGGAGGAGACCGCTAAGCTGGCAACGACGGAGTATCGTATCGTGCGCACCACCGATGACCGCCTGATGGAACAGCACCTGAACGAGCTGGTCTCGCACGGTTGGGAAATCACCCATTTTCAGGCGGTGATTATTCAGGAAACGCGTTCCACCCTGTTCATCGCCCTGCTTCGCAAAAAGATGGAGTAGCTACAGATTGCCCATTGCACGAAGCAAGCGAGCCTGTGCGAGGAGCAGTTCGGTTCGCGCTTCAAATAGTCGGGTTCGCGCATCGGTCAGCGCGGCAAGGGCGTCAATCTGCTCCACAAAGGGCGCCTTGCCCTCGTTCACGCGCAGTACCGCCACACGGTACGCCTCTTCTGCGTCCTGCAGCGCCGCCTCTGCGGTCGCAAGGTTCGAGCGGGCGGTCTGAATGTCCAGCCATGCCCGGCGCACCTCGTTCTCCACCTGCAACTGCGCCGCTCTCAGGCTGGCTTGCTGTTCCCTCTCTCGCGAGGTGGCTTCGCGCACCTGCGCCTCCAGCTGTCCCCCTGTCCACAGCGGCACGCTGAGCACCAGTGCCACCGTATAACCCGATTGCGCAGACATTCCCTGCACCTTTGTCCAGTCGCCGGAGGCGGTCAGATACGTCTGCGGCAACAGTGCTCCCTGCGCGGCACGCCGCTCCAGCTGCCGCATCTGCAAAAGACGCTGTTGCGCCTGCAACAGGGCGCGGTGCTGAAGGGCACGCTGTATCGCCTCATCCACATCGCCTGGCAGATGGAACATCGGCTCCTGCAAATCCGCAGGCAGGGTTACCTCGCCCGTCGGCGACACTCCCATGCTGACCTGCAGGTCCAGCAGGCTTTTCTGAAACTCGTTGCGGGCGGTGGTCAGCTCCTGTTTCGCCTCCGCTTCCGCAGCACGACTGCGCAGAAGGTACGCCAGTGGTACCTTGCCCACCTCGTACAGCTGCGTCATGATGCGTGTCTGCTCTTCCTGCGCCTGCAGACGTTGCTCCGCTACTCCGACCAGCTGTCTCTTCAAGAGAGCCTGTAGGTAGCGTTCGGTGACCTCCAAACGCACCTCCAGCACCATCTCCTGTACTTCCGCGCTCATCGCTTCGCTCTCCCGGCGCGCCGCAGCCGCCATCGCCTGCAGTCGCCCACCGGTGAACAGCGGCACAGCCAGCTTCATCTGTGCGGAGGCGAACCCGTCACGCTCCGCCATGCGCATCGAGTCGGGCATCGCTCCTGGCGCCGAGGATAGCATGTTCGTCACCGTTCCCTGCGCCAGCCAACCCGACACCGACACCTGTGGCGACAACATGCCAGCGGTCGCCCGCGCCCGCACGGATGCAGTATCCCGCCTCGCCACCACCGCTTGCAGACGGGGGTTCGTCCGCTCCGCCTGCGCAATGGCATCTTGAAGGCTGAGGGGAACCTGCCCCCACGACGGCAAACAAAAAGCCACCACCAGAACCGCTCCCAGCACTCTGTGCAAGCGCACCATACACCTCCAGAGAAGGTCAATATTTCTATAGGCAATAGAATAATACGCGAATATTGTATCGCCATGTGGCAGCGGGAGTCAAGCTCCGGCAGAATCTGTAGGCAGCCCCGCAACCGGAATCTGCGACTTTGGAGTGCTGAAGCTTGCTTCAACAACCCCTAACCTGCGCCAGCAGGTTTTGCCATGTGTTGCCTGCGACTTTCAGTCGCAAGGTTGAGGTAAAAAAAGCAACCCTGCAACTGGTGGAAGTTGCGGGCTACCCAAAACAAAGCCTCCTGCGGAGGCTGTAACCTGCTTGAGCAGGTTTCGTTCTGTGTAGCTTGCGATTTTTCCAAGCGCAAGGGCAGGGCGACAAGTGTGCTGAAGCACGGCTTCAGCACTCCATATATCTCAGCATAAATGGTACGGAGTGAAGTCTCCGGTGCACAGATGATTACTCACCGGAAGTTTTGCGCTCAGACGCTCGGGGATGGGCTTTGCGGTAGACCTCTTTCAGCCGTTCGCGGCTGACGTGCGTGTAGATTTGGGTGGTGGTCAGCTGGGCATGTCCAAGCAGTTCCTGTACTGTACGCAGGTCGGCGCCGCTGTCCAGCAGGTGCGTGGCGAAGGAGTGGCGCAGAGAGTGTGGCGATGGCTTAAAATCACCGCTACCGGCGCCCACATATCTGTCCACAATCCGGCGTACACTGCGGTCGGTCAGGCGAGTGCCTCGCCCGTTCAGAAACAGCCATCCTTCGTCGGGTGTTTTGCTCTTTGCCAGCAGGACGGGGCGTGCTCGTTGCAGGTACTCGCCCAACGCCTCGTGTGCTGCCCTCCCGAAGAGCACCAGGCGCATCTTGTTCCCCTTGCCCATGACGCGGATGGTGTGCTGTGCAAAGTCAATATCCTGCAGGCGCAGATTCGTCAGCTCCCCCACGCGCATGCCGGTCGCGTAGAGCAGTTCCAGCACCGCACGGTCGCGCACCGAGAGCGGGTCGTCTCCGGTGGGCGCAGTGAGCAAACGCTCTACCTCACCCTGGCTCAGCACGCGAGGTAACTGCTGGTCGTGTCGGGGTGTGCCAACCGCCTGCGCCGGGTTGTGCTTTATCACTCCCTGTGCCTGCAGGTATTTGAAGAAGGCGCGCAGGGCAGCGATTTTGCGCTCGACACTGCGCGGCGACATCGCCAGCCGATGCAGTTCCGCCAGAAACGCGCGAATGGTGGCGGGTTGGACATCCGCCCAGCCTATCTGGGGAAAGTGCCCCTCCAGGAACTGCGCAAACTGCACGATGTCGCGGGCGTACGCACGCAGGGTATGCTCCGACGCACGGCGGCGGTGCTGAAGGTCCAGCACAAAGGCGTCTATCCACGCATATCGGTTGTCGCTCATGCCTCCAGCTCCTGCAAAAACCGTTGCAGGGAGCGCTGTGCTCGCTCGACCTTCATCGCGATGCGCTGGTGGCGGTCGCGCACCGGCGGTTCTGGTTCGGGCAGTAAGCCAAAGTTCGCGTTCATCGGCTGGAAGTCCTTGCCGGCGTAGTGGCTGATATAGTCCAGCAGTGCGCCCATCATAGTATCCGGGGGTAGCGACACAGCAGGCAATCCGCGTACCAGCCTCGCCGCGTTCAGCCCGGCAACGATACCGCACATCGCGCTTTCAATATAGCCTTCCACGCCCGTAATCTGCCCGGCGAAGAAGATGCCGGGGTCACTGCGCAGTTGCAGGGTCGGCTCCAGCAGGGAGGGCGAATGGATGTAGGTGTTTCGATGCATCACCCCGTAGCGCACAAACTCGGCGTTTTCCAGACCGGGTATCAGCCGAAACACGCGCTTCTGCTCGCCCCATTTCATGCGTGTCTGGCATCCTACCAGCCCGTACAGCGTGCCCTGCAGGTTCTCCTGGCGCAGCTGCACCACCGCGTAGGGACGTTTGCCGGTGCGTGGGTCAATCAGCCCGACCGGCTTGAAGCGACTGAAGCGGAGAGCTTCCCTGCCCCGTGCGGCAATCTCCTCGATGGGCAGACAGCCCTCAAAGTAACGCGCCTCTTCGAAGTCGTGAGGTTGTATCGTCTCTGCCGAGAGCAGGGCATCCACAAAGGCTTCATACTCCTCCCGCGTCATGGGGCAGTTCAGATAAGCCGCCTCGCCCTTGCCGTAGCGCGAGGCAACAAAGATACGCTCCATGTTCAACGTCAGGGCGTCGACGATGGGCGACACCGCATCGTAAAAGTACAGTCGCTGGCTACCTGTCAACCGCCCAATCGCCTGCGCCAGCGCATCAGAGGTCAGCGGACCGGTGGCGAGGATCAGCGGGCGGCTGTCGGGAATGTCGGTGATCTCTTCCCGCACGATTTCCACCAGCGGGTGCGCCTCCAGCCGACGGGTGACTATCTGTGCAAACACCTCGCGGTCTACTGCCAGCGCCTCGCCTGCGGGCACTGCGGCTTCTTCGGCGCACTCCAGCACCAGCGAACCGAACTGGCGCATCTCCCACTTCAAAAGCCCCGACGCCGTGCTGAGCAGATTGGACTTGAAGGAGTTAGAGCATACCGGCTCCGCCAGGTACGGTGTCTGGTGAACAGGCGTCTGGCGCACGGGGCGCATTTCAAACAGGCGTACGCGCACCCCTGCTTTTGCCGCCGCCCATGCGGCTTCTGCTCCCGCAAATCCACCACCGACAATGGTTACGCCCTTCTCCATCCGGTCTCTACCCCCGGCACTACATGGTGCATTCAGTATACCCTACTCCTCTTTGTAACCAGCCTCCTCTTGGTTTCATCATATACAATGCGGGAGCGGGATACCGATTGCAACAGCAGAGAGATGCAACACGGCGAGGTCACTCTCGCGTAATTTCAAGAGGAGATGAATCATCTATGGATCAGCGTAAACGTGCCTTCACGCTCATAGAGCTGCTGGTCGTTATCGCCATTATCGCTGTGCTGGCGGGGATACTGTTTCCCGTGTTTGCCCAGGTGCGAGCGAACGCCCGGCGCACCGCCTGCATGAGCCAGCTGCGCCAGATTGGTATGTCTGCAAGAATGTACCTGCAGGACTATGATGCTCTGCCCCCACGATTAAGTGCACTCTATCCCGCCTACCAGCCCGCAACGCAGCTGTTCATTTGCCCATCCGACCCCCAAAAGGGACAGCACGAGGGCAATCCCCGCCTCGAGGGCACGCTGTATCTACCGACAGGCGTGAGCTATGACTACGTGCCCAACTGGGGCGTGGCGCACGAGCTGGGCTGGTGGAAACCGTTCCCCGATTACGGCGAGGGCAAGTGGGGAGAGCAAACGCCCCTTGCCGATTGCAACTGGCACTGGGCGACCTACTTCAAACTGGAAAACCGGCGCGACACACCGCCATCCGGGCGACGAGGCTGGGTGCTGGTGCTGTTGCAGTCGGGCACGGTCAAAGCAGTGCATCTGTCCACATATCCCGACAGGTTCAGCCCCGACGGAGGCGCAGGATAACCCTCCACCACCGCGAATAGTTAACCGTATCATCTTTCTCAGGAGGGTTATTCTGACATGAAACGGATACGAGTAGGTGCTATTGGCACAGGTGGAATCTTTCGCGGTGCGCATCTGCCTGCCTATCCCGACCTGCCCGCCTGCCAGCTGGTAGCGCTTTGCGACGTCTCCGCTGAAAGCCTGTCGGCGACCGAGACGCGCATGAAAGAAATCTACAAGCAGAAGGCGAAGCAGGCAGAAGAGCGAGGCGACACCACAACAGCAGAACGCCTTGAGCGAGACCTGAAAGAGGTAAAGCTGTATCAGGATGTGCAGGCGATGCTGAAGAACGAGGCGCTGGACCTGGTGGACATCTGCACCCAGCCCGTTCTGCACGCACCGATGGCGATTGCCGCGCTGGAGGCAGGCGTGCACGTGATGTGTGAGAAGCCGATGGCGCGCACGTGGCTGGAGTGTATGCGCGTGGTGGAGACCGTTCAGCGCACGGGCAAACTGTATCAGCATAACGAAAACTGGCTCTGGGACCCCTTTTACTACACCGCGAAGAAGCTTATCGACGCAGGCTGGATTGGCGAACCGGTGATGATGTTTCTCGCCACCGCGCATGGCGGCCCTGAAGGCAATCCGAACTTCTGGAACGCTGAGACGGGTGGAGGTGGCTCCCTGCTGGATAACGGCATTCACGCCATCGGTGCATCATGGTATCTGTCGGGGCTGGACAAACAGCCGACCGCCGTCAAAGCCGCCGAGCCGATTGGTATCACCATCCGCATGCCCCAGCGCATCCTATCCGGGCAGTTCCAGCCGGTACGTGTGGAGGACGATGGGCATATCCTCATCCGCTTCGAGAATCCCCAGACAGGCGCATGGAGCACCGCACACGTGGAAGGCTCGTGGAGTCATCGCGACTCGCCCGACACGGTAATTATCGGCACGATGGGCAATATCCGATTCACCCACGAGGACGACAGGCGCATCGTGGTGGTGGAGGACGCGGCGGGCAACTGCCGGCGTGTGGAGGCGACCGGTCCCACATGGGAATACTGGCCCTCGTCCTTCTACGGCGAGATACGCAACATGGTGGAATGCGTGCGAAAGGGCGTTCGCTCCATCAGCGACGAGAACTTTGGCGCGGAGTGTTCCGCCATTGTGGGGACAGCGTACCTGTCGCAAAAGCGAGGCAAGCGTGCGGTAACCCTGGCGGAGTTCAAACGCTTTGCAAACGACATCGCCCGCCGCTATCCCGACTCTGCCGATGCGGAGCTGATGGCGCGTCTCCTGCCCTGATGCAAAAAATATCTGGGCAAAAGCGCAAAAACGCCCGTTGTGGTACGAATCTTGCAATGTACAGGGGTAGAAGCCTGAGCAGGCTACCCGGTCGCTTGATCGCCCTTGCTGGGCAAGCGTTACTGCGACCACTCTGAGGTGGGAGCGCACTGATGGTTCTACATTACAGACGCCGCAGAATAACTGGTTAACAATCTGCAGAAGGTGGTCCCGGGTACGCTATCCCCCCAACCCCCGGGACCGATTTTCTTTTCGTCTCTATCGCTTCGCCAGCACTTCGCGCTCGTAGCGACGCACTTCATCCAGCCATGCCGCACCGACCGGCACGCCCTGCATCTCGCAGTAGTAGTCCCAGACCGCGCTGTAGGGCAGGGTTTTCACCTCTTCCATCAGCGCAAGGCGGGCGGTGCGGTCGCCAGAGGCTTCCAGACTCTTTAACATGTGCGTGGGTTCCAGCAGGGCAATCAGCAGTGCTTTCAACATCGCCCTGGTGCCTATCACCCAGGCGGCCACCCGGTTGATGCTCGCATCGAAATAGTCCAGCCCGATATGCACCCTGTCCAGCGCATTCCCCCGCACAATCTCCTCGGCGATAGAGCGTGTCTCATCGTTGAGAATCACCACGTGGTCGCTATCCCAGCGAATGCCGCGGCTGACGTGCAGGAGTATCTCCGGCAGGAAGAGGAGCACCGCAGAGATTTTATCGGCTATCTGCTCCGTCGGGTGGAAGTGACCGGTGTCGATGCATATCAGCAGGTTATGTTTGACGGCATAGGGCAGGTAGAACTCCCAAGAACCTGCCACGTAGCTCTCGGAGCCGATACCGAACAGCTTGGACTCGACGGCATCTTTCACATAGCGACTGTCCAGAGGCTCCCGGTAGATGGCATCCAGCGATTCCTTCAGCCGCTGGCGTGGCGCCCACCGGTCGGCGGGAAGGTCTTTTTCGCCGTCGGGTATCCACAGGTTATGGATGCAGGCGCTGCCCTGCGCTTTGCCCATCGCCTCGGCGATTCTCCTGCAGGCAATGGCGTGCTCAATCCAGAACTGGCGGACGCCGCTGTCTGCGCTGGCAAGTGTCCAGCCGTCACTGGCAAGCGGGTGGGCAAAGAAAGTGCCGTTGAAATCCAGAGGGATGCCGTGTTGTTTCGACCAGTCTATCCAGCTCTGGAAGTGTTTCGGCTCCAGCTGGTTACGCTCCACCTTCTCGGGATAATCCACGTAGAAGGCGTGCAGGTTCAGGCGGTGTTTGCCCGGGATGAGGCTGTATGCTTTGGCGAGGTCGGCGCGAAGCTCGTCGGGAGTGCGCGCTTTGCCCGGATAGTTGCCCGTGACCGCCAGCCCGCCTCCCAGCTCCTGCGAGGATTTTTCGAATCCGCCCACGTCATCGCCCTGCCAGCAGTGCAGGGAGATGGAAATCGCCTTCATCTGCTCCAGCACGCGGTTGGTATCCACGCCATAGAGGGCGTATACCTCCTTTGCCTGCTGGTAGCGATGCTCGATCGTCTTACCATCCAGCCTGGGCATGTTCATGGCGTTGAACCTCCTGCTTGTTCGAATTGGCGAATCACAAACGGTATCTTGTTCTGCGCGGTGCGCACCAGTTCCTCAACCACTTCAACCTCTACCTGCATCTCGGCGGGCAGCTTCAGCGAGGTGTTATGCAGTATCTGCTGTCGGTCGCGCTCACCGAAGCCGGCGGCAGGAACCACCAGAATGCGCACACGATGCAGGGACTCCTGAATGACCTGCATGCGCACCACATGTTCCACGTCGCGCGGGATATGGTCAATGCCCATCAGGTGCGCGCCGTCAGGAGCGACAAGGTAATCTCCGTACCTGCCCAGCACGCCACCAAAGGGATCCACTCCATAGCATATAGCTTCTCGGTGCGCTTCCGATAATCCCGCCGGCAGGCGTATCAAATCGCCCGTTCGGTAGCGCACTAACGGCATCCGCAGGTTCCACAGGTTCGTGCCCACAATCTCGTACAGGACCATGCCATCTTCTTCTCCCACTGGCAGCAGCTCCACCAGCGCGTATCCCGGCAGGAACCGATACTCGCCCTCGCGGAAGCTGTAGGCAAACGCCACACGCTCCGCCTGTCCATAGTAGTCCACCAGTTCCGCCCCCAGCACCTGCTGTGCCAGCCGCCGTGTGTGAGGTGTCAACGTTTCGGATGAGGTAACAACCAGCGGAATCTGCAGGCACATCCCCGTCTCCTGCAGAAGCCTACACAGCGATTCCAGCGAGGTGGGATACGCCATCAGGCAGTCGGGAGCGAACGCCTGCAGGGCAGCGTGGTAGGCGTCAATCGTCTGGGGACTGAGGTGGTTCGAGGACATCACCATCCTGCGCCCGCCGGCGACAAACTTCCAGAAGGGAGGCTGCCTGTCGGCAGGGTCTTTGATGCTATCGCCGCGAAGCACAGCCGTACGAGCGGTTCGGGGAACGATACCTTTCGCCAGTATCAGACGGTCGATACTTGCCTGCTCCACTGCCACCGAACTGAAGGAGCGATACAGCTTCAAAGGCAAACCGGTGGTTCCGCTGGTGCTGGCAGGACTGCTCAGCCACACCGGCGCCAGCACGAACGCCAGCGGGTCATCGCGCACAAGAGATTTCTCCAGCAGGGGCCACTCGGAGAGGTTCTGTCCTGCTCCCACTTTCCTGCCGTAGCGGGTGCGAGAAGCTGCCTGCAGGACGGTGTGCAGTCGCTGTGTTGTGAACCGCTTGCGCTCCTCCAGAGGGGCGTTTTCCAGACGGTCAAACAGACGAAGTGCTGTGGGATAAAACAGCGGATTGCGTCGTAACAGCAGGTCACCAAGAACCTGTCCCTTCAGGGAGGCAGAAAGACTCTTCAGGATACTCATTTCCCCTGCTCCGCCAGGACGGACTGATATATCTGGTAAAGCTTCTGCCAGTAGTGGGCGATGTCCAGATGCTCTACGCTGGAACGCGCGTTTATGCCCATCTGCAGGCGCAGGGGTTCGTTTTCTATAAGCTCCTGCATCGCCTGCGCAATAGCGGGAATGTCCGTTGGAGGCACCAGCAGACCATTCACCCCATGCTGAACCACTTCGGGAATACCGCCAACAGGCGAGGTAATGACGGGCAGTCCCCAGCTCATCGCCTCCAGAACGCTCATGGGCAGACCTTCGTTCAGGGAGGGAAGCACAAAGATATCCGCGCTGGCGAAGAGAGTGTTTCGCTGTTCGGCAGTTACCCAGTCCATCACGGTAACCTGCTTATCCAGCCCCAGATTGCTTACCTCTTGGCGCACACTTTCCACGTTACCATCACCCGCCATGGCCAGATGCGCGCGCTTCAGCACTTCTTCCGGCAGGGCACTCAGTGCCTGTACCACTCGAGTTGCCCCCTTAATGTGCCCCATTCTTCCGAGAAAAAGCAGGGTAACACAGCTCCTGTTGCCTCGGCTGGGCGGTGTGCTCGGCATGTCCACCGGATTGGGGAGCACCGCAACACGCTCTGAGGGCAAGCCGAATTGCCCGGTATAATATTGCTTCCACCCTTCCGACAGGGCGATCAGCCGTCGGCTTCGCCTGAGCATTCGAGCAATCCATCGCTGGAGCACGCGTGGCTGGCGGGAGTAGAAGTCGCGAAACTCTCCTCCGTGGGCGTGCAGGATATATGGCTCGCCAGCCATTTGGGCAAGCATAGCAAAAACGGATTTCCGCCACGTGCTGGCGCGACTCGCGAAATGGATATGCACCAGGTCCACGTGCCCGACAAGCAAGGCAGGTATGAAACGTGCCACTGCCCCCAGAAAGACGAACAGCTTGTACAATGCCGAGCCGTCGCGCATGGTGGCAATGTGGCGAATTTTTATTCCTGCAGGAGCGTGCGCCAGAATCAACTTTTCCACCGAAGAGACTCCCCCACGAACATCCAGCGCGGGTCCGAGCATGATGATATGTATGGCATCCCTGCCCTGTGCGCTCATGCCTCTATTTTGCCACATCCCGTAACGAACCGCAAGACAGGGCACACCGGGGCGTTAAGAAGGCTGAGAAGCAGGGGAATCTTGACGGTGCTGGTCCGGCTGAGAGCCGGGGTTCTGCCACTCGTCCAGTATCTGCAGAGCGCGTTGGACGAGGCGGGGCAGGGAGGTGCGAACCGGCTCCGAGAAGCCGATGCCGAACTCGTAAGGGTTCAGCACCTCCATTGCGAGGATGCGAATCTCCTGCGGGAACACCACCTGCAGGCGACGTGCCATCTCCATCACTTCCGGCAAGCCGGCGTAATGCGGCGAGGGCGCCACCACCCGGCGAAAGTCCTCCGGCTGGAACTCCAGCACGGTTCCCGGCGGATAGCGCCCTGTTACTACCGAATCGATCAACAGCGCGCGGGCGTAGCCTTCCATCAGCTCCAGCAGTGCCAGACCAGCTTCCCCAGTCTGCACCACGTCCACCGAGCCGTCCACCCGCCCGGCAATCTGGCGCGCTGCCTCCAGCCCCACGCCGTCATCGCCGAGCAGGTCGTTGCCCAGAGCCAGTACCAGCGTACGCCCGTTTTGCTCGTTCATCGCTTCTGCTGATGGATAACCTCGCCCTGTGCGTTGTACACGCTCAGCACCAGCGGCATCTGTCCCGGCAGGGAGTGTGTGGCGCAGGCATGGCAGGGGTCGTATGCCCGAAACGCCATCTCCACCTTGTTCAGAAGCCCTTCGGACACCTCGCCGCCGTGGATTAGCCCCTTCGCCGCCTTTTCCACGCTCATCGCCATACGGGCGGAGTTGTTCTGCGTGGCGACGATAAGGTTCACCTTGCGCAGGATGCCGTCCTCATCGGTCTCGTAGTGATGGAACAGCGTTCCGCGCGGCGCCTCCACCACCCCGATGCCGACCGTTGGGCTGGTGGTGGGGATAACGCGCAGGTTGGTGCTGGTGATTTCAGGGTCGTTAATCAGCTCGTTGATGCGTTCGGCGGCGTATACCATCTCGATAACGCGCGCCCAGTGGTTCGCCAGCGTATGGTGCACAGGCTTCTGCCCGAAGGCGTTGAAGAACTCCTCGTAGGCTTTCTGCGCTTCGGGAGTGGCCATCCCATCGGAGGCGTTCAGCCGTGCCAGCGGCGCCACCGAGTAGATTCCGCTCTCCCTGCCGTCGGTGAAGCCCTTCCAGCCAACGCCCTTCAGGTAGCAGAACTTCACGTAGCTCCAGGGTTCCACGTGTTCGGCGATGTAGTCCAGATATGCCTGCGCGGCGAACTTCGCATATTCGCTTCCCTCAGGCGAAACCACTCGTATCTTGCCATCGTAGAAGTTCACGCGGTTCTTCTCGTCCACCAGCCCCATGTAGTAGGTGCGATGGGTGTAAGTGTCGGAGGTGATAAGGTCCATGTAGGCAGGGTTTTTCAGCACCACGTCCTTAAACACCTGCAGGGTGAACAGCGCAAACTCCAGAGCGTCTTTGGCAAGTTGCTGGAACTGCGGCAGGTCTTCCGGGGCAATGCCCTTCGCCACACCGCCTGGCAGTCCCAGCACGGGATGCACCACCTTTCCGCCCAGGTAGGCGATAAACTCGCGCAGGCGACGGCGGGTAGTAATCACGCGCTTGCCGATGTCCACGCCCACGGTCTGAATCACGCCCAGCACGTTGCGCATTTCGGGCGGCGCATCGGGACCGACGATGAAGTCGGGTCCGCCCAGCACGTACACGTGCAGGGCATGGTCCTCCAGCATGAAGGTGTTGTAGACCAGCTCGCGGATTTTCTTCGCGGGCGAAGGCGGTTCCACGCGATAGAGGTCGTCCAGAGCTTTGGTGGACGCCATATGGTGCGCGGTCGGGCAGACTCCGCAGATGCGGCTGGTAATCTGGGGCATGTCCTCCGCCGGTCGCCCAAGGGAGAACACTTCAAAGCCGCGCAGTTCGGGCACCTGGAAGTAGGCACGCTCGACCTCGCCCTGCTCGTTGAGGAAGATGTCTATTTTGCCATGCCCCTCCAGACGGGTAATCGGGTCGACGGTGATACGCCTGCGCTGGGCGTGGTATGCCTCATTGGCGCGGGTTTGCGCTTCGTTCCATACGGTCTGGATGCTTTCGTCCATCGTTCATCCCTCCTCAACGAGTCACTTTCGCACGCAGTAGCGATTTCGCCAGCGAGTAGCGGTAGAAGGTTCCCACCGGGTCCACGATACCGTCCAGTATCTTCTCGATATCCTCTGGCTCGCGCGCGTTCACCGAGGATGCCAGCGCAGAGAGTATCTTGGCGCCCTGGTCGCGCACGCGCGAGGTGGGACCGAAACAACCGGTGCAGGGCATGTTGCCGCGAATGCACTGCGCCTCACAGCCCGAACGGGTGGCAGGTCCCATGCAGATAATGCCCTGCGCGAGGAAGCATGTTTCGGGGTCTATTTGCGTCCAGTGCGGCCTCTTGAACTCGTTGATCTTCAGGTCCACGGGTTTGGTCTCCTTGCGCGGACAGCTGTCGCACTGGGCGGTGTCGGGCGCCAGCACGGTTCCTTTCGGTGGCAGGTTGCCCGACAGGAGCGTCAGCACCGCCTGCTTCAGCAGTTTGGGCGTCGGCGGACAGCCGGGCAGGTAGTAGTCCACCTCCACCACCTGGTCCAGACTGCGCACCAGTCCCCGGAACTCCGGCAGGGTGACCGCCGTGCCGTTGTCGCGGTGTCGTGGTTGCGGGCGCACGCGCTCCTCGTTCACCACGCTGGGAGCCTCTTCATAGACATAGCGCAGAATCTGCTCGCGGGTGAACTGGTTGGCAAGGCTGGGGATACCGCCGGTATGCGCACATGAGCCGTAGGCGATGAGTATCTGGCTCTTGCGTCGAAGCAGATGCGCCATCTCCTCCTGTTCAGAGGTGCGGATGGAGCCGTTCACCATCGTGGCAAGGATGGAACCATCGGGCATTGCCTCCACGTCCTTGCGCTTGAAGTCCATCGCCACGGGCCAGAAGACGATGTCCACCGCCTGAGCGACCTCCAGGATGTCCTCTGCGAGGTCGACGATGGACTCCTCACATCCGCCGCACGAGGCGCACCAGTAGAACGCGACTTTGGGCTTGTCAGGCATGGGTTGCCACCTCCTCGCTTTGTGCTTCCGCCTCGAGGGAAGCCAGCTCAGCATCCCACTCTTTGAACCGTCTCGTCAGGCGCAGGGGGCCTAGAGCGCGCACCTGCTCCACCATCTCGTTAATGGTCTTGCTCACCTTTTCGCCTTCGGAAGCGGCAATCCACTCCAGGCGCAAGCGCCCTTCCTCGATGCCCAAATCGCGAATCAGGCGACGGAGCAGGTGATAACGACGCAGGGTCTTGTAGTTGCCCTCCGCATAGTGACAGTCTCCCGGATGACAGCCGCCAATCAGCACTCCGTCTGCGCCGTGCGCAAAAGCATCCAGTACAAATTGCGGGTCCACACGCCCCGAACACATTACGCGAATCACGCGCACGTTCGGGGCGTAGCCCATTCGGGAGACGCCCGCCAGATCCGCTGCCGTATAGGTACACCAGTTGCAGAAGAACGCCACGATAAGTGGTTCCCACTGCACACTGGTGGAGAGCTGGTCGGTTACAGGTTTATCTTCCATGCTCATCCCTCCGTTTACTGGGCGTACGCCAGCACGCCCTCTATCTCGCTGAATATCTCTTCGTCCTCAAACAGGTTCTGCCTGATGGAACCGGATGGACAGGCAGCCACACAGGTGCCGCATCCCTTGCAGAGCACCTCGTTGATACGCGCCTTCTGCTTCTCTTCGTCAAAGCTAATCGCCGTGTACGGACACAGCGGGACGCAGGTCTTGCATCCCGAACACTCCTCTTCCACCACGTAGGCGGTGTTCGGCTCAAGCTCGAAGAAGCCGGTGTCCGCCAGCGCGATGGCTTCGGCGGCGGCGTAACCCGCCTGCATCACGGTGTCGGGAATGTCCTTCGGACCGTGACATACGCCTGCAATGAAGATACCGTCCGTGTAGGTTGGTGCAGGCGCCAGCTTGGGGTGCCTCTCGAGGAAGAAGCCGTCCATCGAGCAGCCGATGCCGAACAGTCTCTGTACGTTCAGCGCGTCCGGCTGAGGCTCCAGTCCTACCGCAAGCACCACCATATCCAGCGGAATGCGCCGCACAAAGCCGGTGTTGGTGTCCTCTACCCGTGCTACCAGCTTGCCTTCTTCAGACGGGTCCAGCGCCCAATCGGTAATCTCGGCGACGCGCCCGCGCACGAAGTGCACCCCTTCGTTGAGCACGCGCTGGTAGAACTCCTCGTAGCCCTTGCCGGCGGCGCGCATGTCGATGTAGAAGATGTACACCTCCGCGCCGGTGTGCTCTTTGATGAGGTGTGCCAGCTTCAGCGAGGTCATGCAGCACACGCGCGAGCACCAGCGGTTGGTGTTTTCGTCTCGCGAGCCGACGCACAGGATGATGCCTACGCTCTTCGGCACGCGCCCGTCACGGGTGACAACCTGCCCGCCGGTGGGTCCTGAGGCATTGACCAGACGCTCTACCTCCAGCGTGGTGTACACGTTGGGGTACTTGCCGTAACCGTACTGCGGCAGGCGGCGCGGGTCGAACGTCTGGAAACCGGTGGCGATAATGATGGAGCCAACGTGGATTTCCTCATAGGTCTCTTTCTGCTCAAAATCGATGGCTCCACGCTCCACGCACGCCTCCAGACAGGTTTTCTTGCACTTGCCCGTGCGCAGCTGGATACACGCCTCGGGGTCAATCACCACCACTTTGGGCGTTGCCTGCGGGAATGGGATGTATATCGGTTTGCGCTTGCTCAAGCCCAGGTTGAACTCGTCGTCGAACTTCGGGTCCTTGAACACGCAGGATTCGATGCACTCGAGGCATCCCACGCACAGGTCTTCGCGCACGTAACGCGGCTTGCGCTTCACCACCACCTTGTAGTCACCCACAAAACCGTCGACGCTGACCACTTCTGAGTATGTCCAAAGGGTGATGTTGGGATGCTCCTTCACCGCCGACATTTTGGGGGTGAGGATACACGCCGCGCAGTCTAAGGTGGGGAAGGTCTTGTCGTACTGTGCCATGTGTCCGCCGATGGTCGGCTCGCGTTCTACCAGATAGACCCTCTTCCCCGAGTTGGCAACGGTCAGCGCGGCATGGATACCAGCGATACCGCCACCTACTACCAGTACCTCGGAGTGAATGGGCACGCGCCGCCGCTCCAGCGGCTTATGGAAGTACACGCGCATCACCGCTGCACGCACCAGGTCTTTCGCCTTCTCGGTCGCGGCGTGGCGGTCGCTGTGCACCCAGGAGTCGTGCTCGCGGATGTTCACCATCTGTACGAAGAAGGGGTTCAGCCCTGCCCTTTCCGCGGCGCCGCGGAAGGTAGGTTCGTGCAGGGAAGGACTGCACGCGGCAACGACCACGCGGTTAATATGCAGTTCCTCGATGTCTTTGACAATAAGCTCCTGTCCCGGGTCGGAGCACATATACTTGTAGTCGCGAGCCACCACCACTCCGGGCAGTGTGGCGGCGTATTGTGCCACCGCTTCCACGTCCACAGTGCCAGCAATGTTCACTCCGCAGTGGCAGACATAAACGCCGATGCGTACCTCGCCGTTTCTTTGCTCAGACATAGGTTTGCGCCTCCTTCTTCACGGTGAACCACTGTTCGACCTGTTTCCTGCCCGAGATAGCGCGGTGCAGTCCCAGTTCGCGGAAGCCACCGCCCAGTGCCCAGCCGACGACCTGCGTCAGGTACAGAATGGGCATGTCAATGGATTCACCGCTCTGCTTGCGTATTTCCGCCTGATAGGCGTCCAGGTTGAACTGACACAGCGGACAGATGGTCACGATTGCCTGTGCGCCCTGCCGCATTGCCTCCTTGAGCAGGATGTAGTTCAAGCGCACGCCCACATCGTGAATGGTTCCGGTCAGCGGACCCCCGCAACACTTGGTCCTGAGGGTGTAGTCCACCACGTCCACCCCCACTGCCTGAAGGATTTCCTCCATGCGCGTGGGTTGATGGGGGTCATCTACCTCACCGTATGGGCGCACCGCCTGACAGCCATAATAGCACGCCACACGCACTCCCTGCAGGCGACGGGTGGTCAATTCCCGCAGTCGTTGCACGCCCACGTCGTTGTACAGCACCTCCAGCGGATGGCGCACGCGCACCGAGTCGAGGCGTGGCAACCCTGCCTGTTCCAGATACTGCTCCACCGCTTGAGCGATCTGCGGGTGTTTCTGCACAAGCTCCTGGCTCTTGCGCAGGGTCAGGTAGCAGGCATTGCAGGGAGCCAGCAGGTCACGAGAGCCTGTCTGCCGAGCCAGCGCCAGATTCCGTGCAGCCATCAGCGTCGCCGAAGTCTCACTGACCGACATGTAGGTGGTTGCCCCACAACAGTTCCAGTCGGGCAGTTCACTGACGGGTATCTCCAGCAAGCGAAATGTGGTGAGCAGGCTCTCTTCGTAAGCGATGCCCGTGCCCTTCAGCGAACAGCCGGGGTAATACAGATACTTGGCAGAAGGTTGCATTTAGTCCACCTCCCTCGATGCAGCGGGAATGTGCTGCAGTTCGTTCGTGCGCTGAATACGCTCCATCCGCAGGGATAGCCTGCCCGTGCGCCACAGGTCCCACCCTGTACGTGCCATGGATAACAGAATGAGCGGGTTCGAACGAAGCGCCATGCGAAACACCACCCAAAACTCGGAGTTGCGCCCGCGACGACGAACCATCTCGCAGAACTCCTGCGCCAGCACAGGGATGGGGAAGCGCTTGGGGTAGACGTTGTTCCGAATGGCTTCGCGCTTCAACTGGTACATCACGTCGGTGATGCTAATCTTCTGGGGACACTCCACACTGCAGGAATAACAACTGGCACACAGCCAGATGGTTTTCGACCGCAAAACGTCCTCGCGGAAGCCCTCACGTACCATAGCCAATACCCGACGGGGGGTTAGGTCCATGTAGATGGACAGAGGGCAGGTGCCCGAGCAGGTGCCACACTGGATACACGATAGCAGGCGTTCACAGCCCGGATGCTCGGTGAACCGGTGCGCCCACTCGAGGTCTGCCTCCCTCTGGTAACGGATCTGCCTCTCCACGGGAAACGCCTCCTTCTTGTAGGGATATATTGATTTTTTCGCCTAATTAACTTATTTACTTCAGTATGGTAAGTTTATCGTTTTCATTGTATCACTTTCTCACTGCCTGCGCAAGCAGTCATTTCTCTCTGCCAGCATGACAAACCCTTGCAGGGCGTACACCCGACTGAAATAAAGTTGAAAAGTTACTTACATTTGCTGTAAACATTCACCGAAGAGTTTATAAAATCAATTTAATTGATTAACTTCAGGCGTTTAACAGATTTAATATATTGATTAGTTTAGTACATTGTGTCAATAACGATTTTTCAGTCTTTTTGCTCGACTTTCTATAGGATGAAAAAGCGTGGGGGCGGAGAGCCATGAGACGGCGGCGAAACCTGTACCGAGCCTCGGTGAAGAGGGTGCCGTTAGTGGTGGCTGAAATTTCTCCACCCAGACAGAGTATTGCTAGAATCGCAGGAATGCACTGTCGCAACTGCGAAATTCCTAGAGTAGACCTTCGGGGGGAAACGCACTATGGAAAGCAATGTACTGATGCAGGAGATGCTGGAGGCTATTGACTCCGGACGGGTTATGAGGGTTCGCAAGCTGTTAGAGGAGGGATTATCGGTAAATGCACGCAACGACGGCGGGGAGACGCCTTTGCACATCGCCGTCAACTACGAAAAGCCTCGCATCGTGCGGGCACTCCTGAAAGCTGGAGCAGATGTGAATGCGCGAGATAACTGGGACTACACCCCTCTGCACATTGCAGTGGAGAACGGGAACGCGAGGATTGTCGAGTTGCTGATTGCTGCTGGCGCGGACCTGAATGCGCAGAACAGAGATGGGCACACCCCTCTGCACATCGCTTTGGAGCAAAGCTACCCAGAGATCGCTCGTATTCTGATAGGTCACGGTGCAAACACCGAAGTCCGTGACAACCATGGCTTTACGCCGCTTCAGTGGGCAGCGATGGTAGACTGGTCGCTCCAGATGCGACATGCAATAAATACAGGTGACGCCCAAAAGCTTCGTGAAATCCTTGCGAGTGGTATATCCCCCAACACACCCAATCGGTTTGGTGTGTTTTCCTTACGTTTGTGGCGGAAGGCGCGCCGGTGCTGGCACAACGACTACGCGGCGTGTTGCGGCGAGTCCTTTTTGCACATGGCTGTACGGTGCGGAAACGTAGAGATGGTGCAGATACTTCTGGATGCGGGGGCGGATCCTAACGTACAGGCGGGATGGAAGAAAAACACCCCTTTACATGAGGCAGCACGAGAGGGCAAGCAGAACATAGCCGAAGTGTTGATCGCTGGCGGTGCCGATGTAAACGCCCGGGACAGAAACGGTCAAACGCCCCTGCATATCGCGCTGGAAAACGGCTTTTGGGATTTCGGCTTTATGCTGGTGTGTCATGGGGCTGACCCTGAAATCCGCGACAATCAGGGCTTCACATCGATACAGTGGGCAGCAAGGGTGGACTGTGACCAACAGGACTGGGACCGGCTGAATATGGAAACCTGTGGGATTGATATGCGCGCAACAGAGTGGTATGAAGCAAGGGAAGAGGCATGGCGACTGCACACACGCCAGCACTGGCTATAAACTGCCCCATCTGAATCCCCGCGCCTGCGTCTATGTCGTGTACGCCCCGTCACCGCCGTCTTGACAAACCGCCTCTGTACCCTTTACAATGGATGCCTGCAGGGCGCAAATACCAGCGGAGACGGAAGAATGAGCGATCCAGTTGCCGCCAGACCAGCGTTCACACGAACAACTGCCGCCCGCCCCAGAAGCCTCGACGATGAGGTGCGCTTTGTAAAGGGGGTGGGAGAGGCTCTGGCACAGGTGCTCGCTAAACTGAATATCTACACCGTTTTCGACCTGCTGATGCACCTGCCGCGGCGTTACGAGGACCGAACCCACTTCCGTACCCTCTCGCAGGTGGTGCCCGGCGAGGCGGTGACCGTACACGGCACGATTGTGGCGGTGGATAACGTCTCTCCGCGCCCCAAAATGACCATCACCAAAGTCATCATCGACGACGGCACGGGCACGCTGGAGCTGGTGTGGTTCAACCAGCCCTATCTCAAGGATAAGTTTCTGAAGATGCGCGGGCAGGATATCGTGGCGTACGGTGTGGTGCAGAACGCGCCTTACCACTGCCAGATGCAGACGCCCGAATGGGAACCGCTCACCGATGCCGACCCGCTCGCCGCGCACCGTATCGTGCCGGTGTATCCGCTGACGGAGGGGCTTCCGCAGGCGCGACTGCGCCGTATCATGGCAAACGCCCTGGAGGTCTATCAGCCCGCGCTGGTAGACTGCCTTCCGCCCGACCTGCGCCGCCGGCTGAACCTGATGCCTTTTGCCGAAGCGGTGCGCAACGCCCATTTTCCCGAAAGCATGGAGCATCTGGAACAGGCGCGAAGGCGGCTTATTTTTGAAGAGTTCTACCTGCTGCAATTGCACATCGCTCAGCGCAAAATCACCGAGACCACCGGCGCACCGGGTATCCGCTTCCGCATCGATAAGGACGTGCTGTGGCGCAAGCTGCACGAGATTGTGCCTTTTGACCTTACCAATGCCCAGCGGCGCGTCATTGAGGAAATCTGGAACGACATGGCGCGCGAGTATCCGATGAACAGGCTCCTGCAGGGCGATGTGGGATCGGGCAAGACGATTGTTGCGGCGGCGGCGATACTGGCGTGTGTGGAGAACGGCTACCAGGCGGCGGTGATGGTGCCGACCGAAATCCTCGCCGAACAGCATTTCATCGTGCTGTCGCGCCTGTTCCGCCGGCTGGGAATTATCGTGGACCTTGCGGTGGGTAGCCTGACCCAGCGCGGCAAGAAGTCGGTGCGCGAACGCATTGCCACCGGAATCACGCAGGTAGCCGTGGGCACGCACGCGCTGATCCAGGAAGGGGTGGAGTTCCGCAGGCTGGGGCTGGTGATTATCGACGAACAGCACCGCTTCGGTGTGCTTCAGCGCGCCGCCCTGCGCGAAAAGGGAGAGAACCCCGACGTGCTGGTGATGACCGCCACACCCATCCCCCGCACGCTTACCATGACGCTGTACGGCGACCTGGACCTCTCCATCATCGACGAACTGCCCCCGGGCAGGCGACCGGTCAAAACGCACCGCAAACGCGCCCACCAGCGCGCGCAGGTGTACGAGGCGATACGCAAACTGGTTCAGCAGGGGCAACAGGCGTATGTGGTCTGCCCGCTGATCACCGAATCCGAGAAGATGCAGGCAAAAGCGGCGGAGGATTTAGCCAAACACCTGCAGGAAGAGGTCTTCCCCGAGCTGCGCGTGGGGCTGCTGCATGGGCAGATGAAGCCGATGGAGAAAGAAGAGATTATGGAGCGGTTTCGCGCGGGCGATATCGACATTCTGGTCTCCACCACCGTCATCGAGGTAGGCGTAGATGTGCCCAACGCTACAGTGATGGTGATTGAGGATGCCGAGCGGTTCGGGCTAGCGCAGTTGCACCAGCTGCGCGGGCGCGTGGGGCGCGGCGGCAATCAGTCCTACTGTATCCTTATCAGTGATTCGAACGGCGAGGACGCCAACCGCCGGCTGGACGTGCTGGTGCGCACCAACGACGGCTTCGTGATTGCAGAGGAGGACCTGCGCCTGCGCGGACCGGGCGAGATTTACGGAACCCGCCAGAGCGGTGTGCCCTCCCTGCGCGTGGCGGACATCCTGCGCGATGCCGAACTGCTGGAGCTGGCGCGAACGGAAGCGTTCAACACCGTGCGGGCGGACCCCGAACTGAAACTACCCCAGCACCGCCTGTTGCAAACGGCTATGCAGAGAAACATGCCAAGAGCGGTGCTGGCAACGGTGAGCTGAAATGACACAATGTCGGGTTGCTATCTATCCGGGGTCGTTTGACCCCGTAACCAGCGGGCACTACGATATCATCGTGCGGGCGTCGCGCCTGTTCGAGCGGTTAATCGTGGCGGTGGCGCCCAATCCGTCCAAACAGCCGCTGTTCACCGCTGAAGAGCGGGTGGCGATATTGCAGGAAGTTTGCGCCTCGTTGCCTAACGTGCAGGTAGAGTGCTTCGAGGGACTTCTGGTCGACTTCGCCATGAAATGCGGGGCGCAGGTGATTGTGAAGGGGCTTCGCGCGGTCAGCGATTTCGACTACGAACTGCAGATGGCGTTGACCAACAAACGCCTGTGCCCGCAGGTAGAAACCATTTTCATGATGACCAGTTCAGAATACGTTTTCTTATCCTCCAGCATGGTCAAAGAGATTGCCCGGCTGGGGGGAAGCGTGCAGGGACTGGTTCCGAAAGCGGTGGAGCCGTATTTATACCGCAAGCTGGGGCGGTCGGTGCCGAACAAAGAAACGAAGAGGGGGTGATTACCATAGAAATCCTGCAATTACTCAAGCAGCTGGAAGAGCTGGTAGAAAACACGCGCTATATTGCCCTGCTGAAGCTCACTTTTGGGCTGGACCATGACGAGTTTTTCGTGCTGGTGAACCGCATCCGGGCATCTCTGCCGGAGGATGTCAAGCGTGCCAGCAACCTCACGCGCGAGCGTGACCGCATTCTGGAGACCGCCCGCGAAGAGGCGAATCATATTATTGAAGAGAGCCGGGCGGAAGCGGGGCGCATTCTGGAAGAGGCACGTTTGCAGGCGCAGCGTCTGGTAGACCAGAGCGAGATTGTGTTGATGGCGAAGGAGCAGGCACGGCAGATTGTCGCCAGCGCGCAGGAGGATGCCCGCCAGATTCGGCGCGGCGCGGACGAATATGCTCGCGATGTGTTGACCAACCTGGAAGCTGTGCTGGCAAAGGCGATTGGAACCATCCAGCGCGGCAAAGAGAAGCTGGAAGAATCGCTGGAAGAAGTGCCTGTCGGTTCCGCACGACACTAACAACACCGGAGACGGGAGAACAAAGGTGAACATTCTGGTAGTAAACTGTGGCAGTTCGTCGGTCAAGTATCGTTTGTTCAGCGACTCGCAGGAGCGAGCGCGTGGCTTGATAGAACGGGTAGGCAGTGCCGAGACCCCGAACCATACGGTGGCTGTGCACCAGATGTTCGAGCAGCTCAGCCAGACCGAAGGGGGCTTGCCGATAGAACAAATCCACGCTATCGGGCACCGGGTGGTGCACGGTGGGGAAGCCTTCACCGGTGCGGTCGTTATCACGCCGGAGGTCATTGAGGCGATAGAGGCGTGCGCAACGCTTGCGCCCCTGCACAATCCGCCGAACCTGCTGGGCATTCGGGCGTGCATGGAGCAGGCGCCACAGGCGATACAGGTAGCGGTGTTTGATACCGCTTTCCACCACACTCTGCCTCCACACGCCTATCTGTACGCCCTGCCTTACGAACTGCGCGAGAAATACGGCATCCGGCGATACGGCTTTCACGGCACGTCGCACCGCTACGTCTCGGAGCGGGTGATCGAACTGCTGAGGCAGGAGAACGCCCTGCAGAGCCCCAGCAAGGTGATATGCTGTCATCTGGGCAACGGCTCCAGCATTACCGCGGTGCTGGACGGCAAGAGCGTGGATACCAGCATGGGCATGACCCCTGCTGAGGGGCTGGTGATGGGAACCCGTTCGGGCGATATCGACCCGGCGATTATCCTGCATCTTCAGCGCACGCTCGGCTGGGACGCCGACCGAGTAGACCGCCTGATTAACAAAGAGGGTGGTCTGCTGGCGCTGGCGGGGGTTTCGGACATGCGCGACGTGGAAGCGCGTGCCTCCGCCGGGGATAGTAAAGCGCAGACCGCTTTTGAGGTATTCTGTTACCGGATAATCAAATACATCGGCGCGTATGCGGCGGCGATGAACGGCGTGCACGCTATTGCCTTCACCGCAGGCATCGGTGAGAACAGCCCGGCGGTGCGAAGCAGGGTGTGCGCTTCGCTGGAGTACCTGGGCGTGCGCATCGATGAGACCGCAAACCGCGAGGGCAAGGGCGAGCGCCTCATCAGCACTCCCGATTCGCGGGTGAGGGTATATGTCGTGCCCACCGATGAGGAACGCGTGATTGCCGCCGAAACCCGCAAGCTGGCGGAACAGATGCGCCGGTAAAAACCGAATGAGAGGGGGGACTCCCCGTGAAACTGGACTTGACTGAAATCGCCCAGCACGTGGGCAAACAGATGGCTTATGAGGTGGACGAGCCGGCGGAATCTATTGAGGACCTGCAGGTGCTGAGACCGATTCGCGGAAGCCTGCGCTTTACCAACACGGGCGACCTTCTGCTGGTGCGTGGGTTCCTGCATACCAGCGTGGAGCTGGAATGCAGTCGGTGTCTGCGCCTTTTCGAGATGCCGCTGCTGTGCGAGGTGGAGGAGCAGGTGGAGCTGCGTGCCCTCGCCGCGCGCCCGTTCGAACACCCACAGGTGACCATCATTCCCGAAGAGGGCGACACCCTCTTTCTGGACGGCAACATCCTGGACCTGACGGAGCTGATCCGGCAGATGCTGTGGGTTTCGCTGCCCATCAAGCCTCTGCACGCTGAGGAGTGCAAAGGGCTGTGTCCCACCTGCGGAGCGGATTTGAACGAGGGCGAATGCGGCTGCCAGAAACAGGTGGGGCATCCCGCTTTCGCGGTGCTGGCGAAACTGCTCGCACAGATGGAGGAGAGCTGATTCCGTGATATAATATATCGGCGATTTTTACGCGGAGAGAGGTGAGACCGTGGCTTTACCGAAAAGACGACATTCTCATGCGCGAACGGCAAAGCGGCGCACGCACTATATTCTGAACGCGGCAACTGTGGTGAAGATTGGGCGGTGTCCGACCAACAACCCGGACTGCCCGGGCGCGCATCTGTCGCATACTGCCTGTCCCGTCTGCGGCTACTACAAAGGCAGGCAGGCGGTACTGGTCAAGCGTAAGGAGCGCAAGCGATAACCCACTGCCCGAATGGAGCCGTCTCGCTCTGCCATACGTATTGCGGTTGACGCCATGGGCGGCGACCACGCCCCGCGCGAGGTGGTGCTGGGCTGTTTGAGCGTTGCCCGCGAGATGCCGCTGGTAGAAGTTACGCTGGTGGGCGACGAGTCGCGCATCTCTGCCGAACTGCGGGGCGTGTCTGTGCCGTCGAACGTCCGGGTTCGCCACGCCTCCCAGGTTATCGAGATGGGGGAAAGCCCGGTATATGCCATCCGGCGCAAGCGTGACGCCTCCATCGTGCACTGCGCACAGATGGTTCAGGAGGGCGAGGCGGATGCCTTCTTCTCCGCCGGTAACAGCGGTGCAGCGATGGCGGTAGCCGCCCTGCAAATCGGGCGCATCCCGGGCATCGACCGTCCCGCCATCGCCGCGGCGATACCGTGTAAAAAGGGACGGTTTGTGCTGATCGATGCGGGAGCAAACGTGGATTGCGACCCCTCACACCTGCTCGAGTTCGCTATCATGGGCACGGTGTATGCCCAGGTCATCCTGAACATCCCCGACCCGAAAATCGGCTTGCTCAGCAACGGCGAAGAGGAAGGCAAGGGCAATCAGGTGGTGAAGCTGGCGCATAAGCTCCTGCATCAGAGCGGACTGCCCTTTGTGGGCAACATCGAGGGCAAGGACGTATTTGAAGGCAGAGCGGACGTGGTGGTGTGTGATGGGTTTGTGGGCAACGTTGCGCTCAAAATCGGCGAGGGCACTGCCAGTTTCATGGTCAGCCTTCTGGAAGAAGAGGTGCGGCGCAATCCGCTGCTGATGGTACCGCTGAGCATGTTCCGGGGCGTCATCCGCCGCCTCAAACAGCGCACCGACTACGCGGAATACGGCGGGGCGCATCTGCTGGGCGTGCGAGGGGTATGCGTGATTGGGCACGGGCGTTCCCATGCCAGCGCTATCGCCAACGGCGTGCGTTTGACCGTGCGTTCCGTGCAGGAACGAATGGCGGAGCGCATTGAAAGCGCCATGCTCCAGCAGACCGCCCTGCTTAGCACACTACCTTTCCTCCTGCAGGAGAGCGACACCGATGCGCAGTAAGGTGCGGGCGGGCATTGTGGGGGTCGGCGTGGGGATTCCTGAACCTGTGCTGACCAATCATGACCTTGAACAGCGCATCGATACCAGCGACGAGTGGATTGTGACTCGCACCGGCATCCGCGAGCGGCGCGTTGCTCCCCCCGATGTGGCGACTTCCGACCTCGCCGCGCAGGCGGCACATCAGGCTCTGCAGAACGCGGGCAGGGGCGCCGAGGAGGTTGACCTGATTGTGGTCGCCACCGCTACTCCCGATATGCCCTGGCCCTCCACCGCCTGCCTGGTTCAGGCGAAGATTGGGGCGGTTCGGGCGGCGGCGTTTGACCTCAATGCGGTGTGCTCGGGGTTTGTGTACGCGCTGTGGATGGCGGCGCAGGCGGTGGAGACGGGAGCGTATCGCTGTGTGCTCGTGATTGGTGCCGACATCCTGTCGCGTCAGGTCAACTGGGAGGACCGCAGCACCTGCGTGCTGTTTGGCGACGGCGCAGGTGCGGTGGTGCTGGCACCGGTGGAAGAGCCTTATGGCGTGCTGTCCGGCGTTCTGGGCGCGGATGGCACGGGCGCACCGCTGTTGAACGTTCCCGCCGGCGGCACGCGCGAACCGCTCAGCCCGGAGGTGATTGCCTGTAAGCGTCACACCATCCACATGCGCGGGCGTGAGGTGTTCAAGTTTGCGGTGACCATCATGGGCGAGGTATCGGTGCAGGCGCTGGAAAAAGCAGGCATCGCCCCCGAGGAGGTGAACCTCTTCATCCCGCACCAGGCGAATATCCGCATCATCCAGGCGGCAGCCGAGCGACTGAACCTGCCGATGGAGCGGGTGTTCGTGAACGTCGACCGCTACGGCAACACTTCGGCGGCGTCCATCCCCATCGCTGTCTACGAAGCGTGGGAGCAAGGACGCCTGAAGAAGGGCGACCTGGTGGTGGTGGTCGGTTTCGGCGCGGGGCTGACGTGGGGAGCCTGTGTGATACGGTGGGCATATTAGGAGGTACTGGCATGATTGCGCTGGTTTTTCCGGGACAGGGTTCGCAGACGCCGGGCATGGGCAAAAGCGTTGCCGAAGAGTTTGGCTCGGCGCGGTGCGTCTATGAAGAGGCAGATGAGATACTGGGCTACCGACTGAGTGCGTTGTGCTTTGAAGGAAGCGAAGAGGAGCTGCGCCAGACGGTTCACGCCCAGCCTGCGCTGTTCGTGACGAGCATCGCGATATGGCATGTCCTGCGCGAGCTGGTGGATCCGAAGCCGGTGTGCGTGGCGGGGCACAGCGTGGGCGAGTACGCTGCGCTGGTTGCGGCTGGCGTGCTGGACTGGCAGGATGGGCTGAAGCTGGTGCAGGCGCGGGCGCGGGCGATGCAGGAAGCGGCGGAGCGAACGCCGGGCACGATGGCGGCGGTGCTGGGACTGGATGCCGACGCGGTGGAAGCGGCGTGCAAGGAGGCGTCATCCGCAGGCGTTGTGGTGGTGGCGAACCTGAACTGTCCGGGTCAGATAGTTATCTCAGGTCAGAGCGAGGCGGTAGCAAAGGCAGGCGAGCTGTGCAAAGCGAAAGGCGCGAAGCGGGTAATCCCCCTGCGCGTCAGCGGGGCGTTCCATTCGCCGTTGATGCAGGATGCCGCTGAGCGGTTCCGCGAGGCTCTGCAGGCGGTCACTTTCCATCCACCGAAGGTACCCGTTGTGGCGAACCGCACGGCGGACGTTCTGCCGGAAGATACCGATTTCGTCGCCCTGATGACCGAGCAGTTGCTCAACCCGGTGCGCTGGGAGGAGAGCGTGCGCCGGATGTGGGACCTGGGGGCGAGGCTGTTTGTGGAGCTGGGCCCCGGGGACGTGCTGAGCGGGCTGGTGCGCCGCACGGTGGCAGAGGCACAGACGCTGGGCGTGCATACTGCAGAGGACGTGCGCCGCGCCGCAGAGGTGTTGAGGGTATAAACGAAAAACACACACGGGGAGGACGGGTTGAGGCTGGAAGGCAAGATTGCGCTGGTAACCGGCGCAGGAAAAGACAGTCGGGGCATCGGGCACGGTATCGCGCTGGCGCTGGCGCGTGAGGGCGCGGATGTAGCGGTGGCATCTCATACCCTGGCGAACGCACTGAGGGTGGTAGATGCCGTGCAGTCACTAAGCAGGCGCGCACTGGCGGTGGAGATGGACGTCTCGCGGGCGGAATCGGTGGAGGCGGGCGTGAACGAGGTGTTGAACGCCTTCGGGCGGATAGACATTCTGGTCAACAATGCGGGTATCACGCGCGACGCCCTGCTGGTGCGCATGAGGGAGGAAGACTGGGACGCGGTGCTGGATGTGAACCTGAAGGGGGCGTTTCTGTGCAGTCGCGCCGTCGCCAAGGTGATGATGAAACAGCGGGCGGGCTGTATCGTGAACATCACCTCCATCATGGGGCTGACGGGCAACGCCGGTCAGGCGAACTATTCCTCCGCGAAAGCGGGACTGATTGGTCTGACCAAATCGCTGGCGCGGGAGCTGGGTTCACGTGGTATCCGTGTCAACGCGGTGGCGCCCGGCTGGATAGAAACCGCCATGACCGACTCCCTGCCCGACGCGGTGCGTGAGGCTATCCTGAAGCAGATACCGCTGGGGCGGCTGGGCAGGGCAGAGGATGTGGCAGGAGCGGTGGTGTTCCTGTGCAGTGAGGAATCCGCCTACATCACCGGGCAGGTCTTGACGGTGGACGGCGGTCTCGTTATGATATAGGGAAAAGTAGCATCAGATTCAAAAAATCAAAAAACGGAGGGTACGGATGAGCACATTTGACCGCATCAAGAAGGTAATCGTGGAGAAGCTGGATGTGGACGAAAACGAGGTCACTCCGCAGGCATCCTTCGCCGAAGACCTCGGCGCGGACTCGCTCGACGTGGTGGAGCTGATTATGGCGCTGGAGGAGGAGTTCAACATCGAGATTCCCGACGAGGATGCCGAAGGCATTCGCACGGTGCAGGATGCGGTGAACTACATCGAGCAGAAGCTCTCTGCAGGTTAATCGGCGATGGAAGCGGTGTGGCGGCGGGTAGTAGTCACTGGGATGGGCGCCATCACCCCGTTGGGGCTGGATGTCTCCTCCTTCTGGGAGGGGCTGAAAGAGGGACGCAACGGGGTGGCGACCATTACCTCTTTCGACCCCACAGGACAGCCTGTGCGCTTCGCTGCGGAGGTCAAGGACTTCACCCCTGAAAACTATATCGAGCGCAAAGAGGCGCGTCGCATGGACCGCTTCACGCAGTTCGCCATCGCAGCCACCATCGAAGCGCTCAACAGCTCTGGTCTGCAGATTACCGACGAAAACCGCACACGAATCGGCACGCTGATAGCCAGCGGTATCGGCGGACTGCAGACCCTTGAGGAGCAACATAAGGTCTTTCTGGAGCGTGGTCCCGACCGGGTTAGCCCCTTCCTGATACCCATGATGATTGCCAACATGGCTTCGGGGCAGGTGGCGATTCGGTTCGGTCTGCAGGGACCCTGTACCACGGTGGTCACTGCCTGCGCGGCGGGCACCAATGCGATTGGCGATGCGTGGGAGATTATCCGCCGCGGCGACGCCGACGTGATGATTGCAGGCGGGACAGAGGCGGCGATTACCGCGCTTGCGCTCGCCAGTTTTGCCAACGCGCGGGCGCTCTCCACCCGTAACGATGACCCCGAACACGCCAGTCGCCCCTTTGATGCCGAACGCGACGGCTTCGTGATGGGCGAGGGGGCAGGCGTGCTGGTGCTGGAGGAGCTGGAACATGCCCTTCGGCGTGGCGCACCGATCCTGGCAGAGGTTATCGGTTATGCGATGACTGCTGACGCCTACCACATCACTGCACCCGACCCGGAAGGCGACGGGGCAAGGCGGGTGATGGAACTGGCGATGCGCAAAGCAGGCATCGCGCCCGATGAGGTGGACTATATCAATGCGCACGGCACTTCTACCCCCGCCAACGACCGGTTAGAAACCTTAGCCATCAAACGCGCCTTCGGGGAGCACGCTTACCGGCTGGCAGTAAGCTCCACCAAGTCGATGACGGGACACCTGCTGGGCGCGGCGGGCGCGGTGGAGGCGATTGCTACCGTGCTGGCTATCCAGCACCAGACGGCACCGCCTACCATCAACTATCAGGTTCCTGACCCCGAATGCGACCTGGACTACGTACCGAATACCGCCCGTCCGATGAAGATAGACATTGCGCTCTCTAACTCCTTCGGCTTCGGTGGGCACAACGCCACGCTGGTTTTCAAGCGATGGGAGGCGTGATATGGGCGAACTGAGCACGCACGAGCGCGTCCGGCGGATGTACGAGCACCGCGAGGCAGACCGCGTGCCTATCACCGACAGCCCCTGGGGCGCCACGCTGGAACGATGGCACCGGGAGGGGATGCCGGCGGATGCCGACTTCGCCGAGTTCTTCGGGCTGGACCGGTTCGCGCATATCGGTGTCGACAACAGTCCCCGCTACCCGGGGCGGGTGGTGGAAGAGACGGAAGAGTACATCATCACGACCTCGCCCTGGGGCGTGACGATGAAGAACTGGAAGCATCGGGGCGGCGTGCCCGAGTTTCTGGATTTCACCATTGTGGACTGGGATACCTGGCGCGAAGCCAAAGCCCGCATGACTCCCACACCCGACCGCATTCCCTGGGACTATCTGCGCCAGAACTACCGCCGGTGGCGTGAGGAAGGTTACTGGATCAGCGCAGGACTGTGGTTCGGCTTTGATGCGACGCACTCGTGGGTGGTGGGCACCGAGCGCGTGCTGATAGCAATGGTGGAACAGCCCGAATGGCTGGTGGACATGTTCCACCACTTCTTGGATGTGAACCTTGCCCTGCTGGATATGGTCTGGGAGGCGGGCTATACCTTTGATGAGGTCACCTGGCCCGACGATATGGGCTATAAAGGGCATCAATTCTTCTCCTTAAAGACCTATCGCGAGCTGTTGAAGCCTGCTCACCAGAGGGCGTGCGAGTGGGCACAGGCGCACGGCGTGTATGTCCGACTGCACTCCTGCGGCGACGTGCGCCCGTTCATCCCCGACCTGATCGAGATAGGCGTGAACATGCTCAACCCGCTGGAGGTCAAGGCGGGCATGGACCCCATTGCGCTCAAACAGCAGTATGGCGACCGTCTGGGCTTTCACGGCGGGCTGAACGCCGTGCTCTTTTACGATATGGACGCCATGTTCGCCGAGATGGAGCGGGTTATCCCCGTGATGAAGCAGGGCGGAGGCTATATCATCAGCTCCGACCACTCCGTGCCCGATAGCGTCAGCCTTGAGCAGTTCCGCGAGTTCGTACGCAAGGCAAAGGAGCTGGGGAGATACGGGTAGTTTGGCATCCGAAATGGTCGTCGGAAGCGCTCAGTAGTTTCACACCTCTGTAGGGGCAACCCCCTGTGGTTGCCCCTTTCTGAATAGAGTCCTCACCCCGACCATCTCCCACGAGGAGAGGGCAATACAGGGTAAACCCCTCTCCCGACCTCTCCCCGACGCGGGGAGAGGGG
>FMJZ01008206.1_pt1 | contig 56619 bp, 48 predicted proteins | sample 1987881 | NCBI WGS metagenome assembly FMJZ01 (sample SAMEA4378227, study PRJEB15110) | soil metagenome | biome: soil; feature: Field; material: Soil | place: India | collected 2015-03-11 | depth 0 m
CGCTGGTCGGGTTGGCGTCGCGGTTGCTCGGGGGCTGAGAGCTGCGAAAGCCGGGCGAGCTCCGGGATGGAGCGCCGGCAGCCACCGCCGCTGGTTTTCGCCCGTCAGCATGCGGCTCGACCGTCAAGGCACCGCACTCCCTTGTGGAGACCCGGATGTAAACCCGCCGACCCGTAGGCGTCGGCTCATCTCGCCGAGGGCACAGGACTTCGGACTCGACCGTCACTCCCTCTGCTGGGCAAAGCACGTTCCGTGCTCTGCGAGCTGCTTCTGGGGCGCACAGATGGTTAAGCGCACCTTCCTTTCGGCCTGCACATCAAGGAGAAAGTTGGAGCTCAATTTTCCCGAGGCTTCGCCGGATCGATCCCCAAAAGACTGTAGGCCGCTTCGACTTGCAACGGCAGGAACTCCGGAGGCCAAGGGCCGGTATAACCCTTGTGCCGCTTCAATAGTTGCCGCGCCACGGTCACTTTGTGGACCTCTGTCGGGCCATCCGCAATGCCCATCACCGGCGCGGCAAGCCACCAGCGCATCAAAGGGGTTTCGTTCGAGCACCCCAGTGCCCCGTGCAGTTGAATGGCCCGACGAACCACGTCGTGAAGCACTTCCGCCATCTGGATTTTGCTCGCAGCGATGTACAGGCGCGCTTGCTCGCGATGACCTTGGTCGATGTGCCAAGCAGTGTAAAGGACAAGTAAGCGAAACTGTTCCAGTTGCACGAACGAGTCGGCAATCATTTGCTGCACGAGCTGCTTGTTGGCTAGGGGCTCGCCTTGAACGGTACGACTCAAGGCGCGCTCGCACATCATCTGTAAGGCCTTTTTGGCCATAGCCACGGTGCGCATCGCGTGGTGAATTCGGCCGCCACCGAGGCGCGTTTGGGCAATCGCAAAGCCTTCGCCTTCGCGGCCAAGCAAGTGATCTCGGGGAATGCGGCAATTTTCGAAACGCAAGTGGCAGTGGTGGCCACTTCCCAGAGGTTCGACGCCAAGGCCGGCACGGCGGATAATTTTCAAGCCAGGAGTTTCCGCCGGTACCAGGAACATCGAGGCACCGCGGTGCACAGGTACCTCTGGGTTGGTAACCGCCATGACGATCAGGAAAGCGGCAAGGTCAGCATGGGAAGCAAAATACTTCTCGCCTTCGATGACCCAGTGATCGCCGTCGGGGAAAGCGCGACAACGAAAACCGCCCGGGTCGCTTCCACCTTGCGGCTCGGTCATCGCAAAACAGGACACGATGTCACCGGCCAATAACGGCTCGAGGTAGCGTTGCTTCTGCTCGGGAGTACCGTAAGCCGCGAGAATTTCCGCATTGCCGGAGTCGGGTGCCTGACATCCAAAAATCGTTGGCGCCCACTGAGAGCGGCCTAAGATCTCGTTCATCAACGCTAGCTTCACCTGCCCGTATCCTGGTCCCCCAAGTTCCGGTCCGAGGTGACAAGCCCACAGTCCGCGCCGCTTCACTTCCTCCTTGAGTGGCTGAGTTATAGCCCGGAGCGTGGGATCGCGTCGGTCGTAGGGCGCGGCAGGGTCAGGGAAAGCCACATCCAAGGGCTCCACCCGCTCGCTAACGAACGCATCCATCCAGTCGAGCTTCTCTTGGAATTCTGGATCGGTGCAAAAGTCCCACCCCATGAGTTCACGCCTCCTTCATCCGGGCGCTTTCTCCCTTCCGCCGCCAAAGTCAATGGTGGGAGGCATGACCCGTGTTTCCCAATGCTCTGCACTTAGTTAGAAGACCGAGCCACGGAGGAGTTCAGCCGTGACGTACGAACCAGGGGAAGATATTTACGGCAGTCCCGAGCACCGCGCCTTTCGGGAAACAGTGCGTCGCTTCGTGCAGACCGAGCTGGTTCCGCGTGCCCGCGAGTTCGACAAGATGGGACGAATCGACAAGTCTCTGTATCGAAAGATGGGCGAGTTGGGTTTTCTCGGCATCCGCTACGATCCCAAATACGGTGGCCTCGGGTTAGATTATTCTTATCAAGCGATCTTTCTCGAGGAGATTGCCCTTTGCGACAATGCCGGCGTTGCCATGGGCATCTCCGTCCAAACCGACATGGCCACACCCGCCCTCCACCGCTTTGGCAGTGAGGAACTCAAGCAAAAGTATTTGGTACCGGCCATCCGTGGGGAGATGGTTGCGGCCATCGCGGTGACCGAACCGGGGGCTGGGTCGGACGTGGCACGGATCCAGACCCGCGCCGTGCGTGACGGCGACTACTGGGTGATCAACGGCTCGAAAATGTACATCACCAATGCGGCCACGGCCGATTGGTTGTGCTTACTCGCAGTGACGGACCCGGATGCGGGCTACAACGGCTTCACGCAAATTATTGTGCCCACCGACACCCCTGGGTTCAGTTACAAACTGCTGGACAAAATCGGCAATATCGGGTCCGACACCGGTCTTCTGTTCTTCGACGATGTGCGTGTGCCCGTTACCAACACCATCGGCGATCCGCAGCGCGGGTTTCAGCAGCAAATGATGCAGTTTCAAGACGAGCGCATGGTTCCGGTGGTCATGGCGCCGGTACAAGCGCGGCAACTGTGGGAACAGACTTTGCAGCACTGTCAACAGCGGATCGTTTTCGGAAAGCCACTATCGAAGCATCAGGTCAACCAGCACAAATTCGTGGATATGCTCATTCAGATCACGGCGGCCCAGGAACTTGCCTATCGCTGCATTCGCTTGATGATGCGCGGCGTCGATGCCACCAAGGACATTTCCATGGCGAAGGTCTTTAATTCGAACATGCTCCAGTATGTGGCCACAACTTGCGTGCAACTGTTCGGGGGCGCGGGCTACTGCTGGGAAAACCCAGCCGCGCGCGCATTTGTCGACTCGCGCTTGCTCACCATCGGTGGCGGAGCTGACGAAGTGATGAAGCAAATCGTGGCAAAACTTTTACAAATTTAGTCCACGGGCCATGCCAGTTTTACCCACTCGCGTCGATCCGAAGTCTGAAACTTTTCGGGCAAACTACGCGGCCATGCTAGAGCAGGTGCGTTACCTGCAAGAGCAACTGGCTCTGGCACGAGCGGGCGGCGGACAAAAGTATGTCGAGCGACACCGCCAAAGAGGCAAGCTGCTACCGCGAGAACGGATCGAGCTTCTTCTCGACCCCGATGCGCCGTTCCTGGAGCTCTCGCCTCTCGCGGCCTGGGGCACGGAGTACACGGTTGGCGCGGGAGTGGTGACGGGCCTGGGCGTGGTCAAAGGAGTCGAGTGTGTCATCGTGGCCAACGACCCCACCGTGAAGGGGGGCGCCATCAACCCCTATGGCCTGGAAAAAAGTTTGCGGGCTCTAGAAATCTCCGCCAAGAACCGGCTGCCTCTAATTCATTTGACCGAATCTGCGGGTGCCGACTTACCGGTTCAGTCCAAAATCTTCGTACCCGGAGGAAAAACATTCCGCGAGATTACGCGAAGGTCAGCCGAACGGGTACCTACGATTTGCCTTGTCTTCGGCAGTTCCACCGCGGGTGGTGCCTACGTGCCCGGCATGTCGGATTACGTGGTCATGGTCAAAGGACAGGCCAAGGTCTTCTTGGGAGGCCCGCCGTTGGTGAAAATGGCCACGAACGAGGATGCGGATGAAGAAAGCCTCGGAGGCGCCGAGATGCATAGCCGAGTCTCCGGTGTTTCCGACTACTTGGCGGAAAACGAGTTCGACGCGATTCGGATCGCTCGGGAAATCGTCGGCCACTTGAACTGGCGTAAGCTCGGGCAGGCCCGCATGCGGCCCGTGGAAGAACCGCGGTACGATCCGGATGAACTGCTCGGTATTCCGTCGGCGGACTTGCGCAAACCGTTCGAGGTGCGCGAAGTCATCGCCCGCATTGTCGACGGATCTTACTTCGAAGAGTTCAAGGCGAACTACGGAACCACACTGGTCACCGGTTGGGCCCATCTCCACGGGTACCCCCTCGGAATCGTGGCAAACAATGGAATTTTGTTTTCCGACTCCTCACAGAAAGCGGCGCAGTTCATTCAGCTTTGCAACAAGATCGACGTGCCCATTTTGTTCCTCCAGAACATCACAGGCTACATGGTGGGAGTGCAGTACGAACAAGGGGGCATCATCAAGGACGGCGCCAAGATGATCAACGCGGTTGCCAACTCCACGGTGCCGATGTTCACGGTGATGATCGGAAGCTCTTATGGCGCGGGCAATTACGGCATGTGTGGCCGCGCTTACGATCCCCGGTTTTTGTTCACCTGGCCGAACCACAGAATCGCGGTTATGGGGCCCGAGCAACTGGCCGGAGTGATGTCCATTGTCCGGCGTCAAGCGGCAGAACGCGCCGGCCAAGTGTTCGACGAAGAACAAGACCGTATGATCCGCCAAATGGTCGTGCAGCAAATCGAGCAAGAATCGAATGCATTTTACGCCACGGCGCGCCTTTGGGACGATGGAATTATCGATCCTCGCGAAACGCGAACGGTCTTGGGCATTGTCATCAGCGCAGCATTTAACAACGTGGTCAAAGGTACCGACTCGTTCGGAGTCTTCCGTATGTGAGAGGGAGGTTGCGGGTGGCCCGTTTTCACAAGGTTCTCGTTGCCAATCGGGGAGAAATCGCACGGCGGATCTTTCGTGCCTGTCGCCAGCTTGGATTGAAGACCGTTGCCCTGTATGCAGACCCGGATCGAGAAGCGCCCTTCGTGCGGGAAGCGGACGAAGCTGTAGCCTTAGGGGCACCGGTCACCGGCCAAGGCTTTTTAGCCATCGAAAGCATCATTGCAGCAGCGCACCGCACGGGTGCTGACGCGATCCACCCGGGTTACGGTTTTCTCGCCGAAAACGCCGATTTCGCCCAAGCTTGTCGCGAGGCTGGCATCGTCTTCGTCGGCCCTCCCCCCGCCGCGATCCGTGCCATGGGCACGAAGATCGAAGCAAAGCAGATTGCCGTCCAAGTCGGGGTCCCGGTAATTCCCGGATTCCCCACCGCAGGTTTGAGCGAAGAAGCGATCCTCCAGAAAGCGCGAGAAATCGGTTTTCCGGTTCTGGTGAAGGCTTCAGCCGGCGGCGGAGGAAAGGGGATGCGCCGCGTGGAGCGGCCGGAAGAGCTAAGCGCTGCGTTAACGGCGGCGGCACGGGAAGCGCAAAGTGCCTTCGGCGATCCCACGTTGCTTGTAGAACGGTACATCGAAAAGCCGCGTCATATCGAAATTCAGGTGTTGGCCGATGAGCACGGCAACGTGGTGCACGTGTTCGAGCGCGAGTGCTCGATCCAACGCCGTTATCAAAAGATCTTCGAGGAAGCGCCGTCACCGTTTGTCGACGACCTTCTACGCGAGCGCATGGGGGCCGCTGCGGTCGCCCTGGCGAAGGCCATCGGTTACGTCAATGCGGGCACCGTGGAGTTCGTTGTCGACCCTCGGGGAGCATTTTACTTCCTCGAGATGAACACTCGCTTGCAGGTGGAGCATCCGGTTACCGAAGAAGTGACAGGGCTCGATCTCGTACGCTTGCAACTGGAAATCGCGCAAGGGGCGCCGTTGCCGTTTGCCCAAGAGGATCTGGTACTACGAGGTCACGCAATCGAGGCTCGACTGTACGCGGAAGACCCGTGGCACGATTTTCTGCCTTCCACTGGCACCATTACCTGCTGGGAACCGCCAGCCATACCTGGAGTCCGATACGAAAGCGGCATCGAAACTGGTTCGGCTGTCACCATCTACTACGACCCGATGCTCGCAAAAATCATCGCCCGAGGTTCCACTCGTGCCGAAGCGATCCGGCGCCTGACTCGGGCGCTCGAAGAGCTGCGGGTTCACGGTGTTGCCTGCAACCGGGAATTTCTCCTCCGGGTTTTGCAGCACGAACAGTTTCAGACCGGAGATTTCGATACGCACTTTCTCTCCCATCATCCGGAGCTTTTGCTGCCGCCAGACCACACGCCCATAGCCACGATCCACGCACTGGCAGCAGCACTGTGGGATCAAGCAAGACGCCGTCACGAGGCCCGTGTGCTTGCTTCCATTCCCTCAGGCTGGCGGAACAACCCAAGCCAACGCCAATGGGTGGAGTACCGATGCGAAGACCACGTGTGCCGGGTGGAGTACCGGGTGCTCAAGGGAGGTCAGTTCGAAGCGTCCGTGAACGGAGAGTCCCACCACGGACGAATTTTGTCCGCAGATGAAGGCGGAATTGCGCTGGAGATCGACGGCATCCGGCGTCGCTATGTGCTCCAAGCTGCTGGAGCGACACGCTACGTAGACAGCGTGTTGGGCCACTCGGCCTTGGAGGAATTGCCACGCTTTCCAACCCCGGAGTTCGAAGCCGTACGTGGCGGCTGCACGGCTCCGATGCCCGGACGAATCGTCTCTGTGCGCGTGGAGCCCGGCCAAAGTGTGGACCGCGGAGAGGTCTTGGTGATTCTCGAAGCTATGAAAATGGAGCATGAAGTCGTCGCCCCTCACGCCGGGTGTGTTCGGGAAGTCCTCGTCGAACCCGGCCAACAAGTGGAAGCCGGTACGGTCTTGGTCGTGGTCGAACCAGCAGAGGCCGAGGTTGTCGCCACGAAATAAACCCCGGAGGGCGAGAAGATGAGCGGTGTCAGGTATCAGGTCAGCAACGGAGTAGCGGAAATTACCCTCGACCGCCCGGAGCGCCGGAATGCACTGAACGACGAAATGGTGCAGGAGCTACTGGCCCGTTTTCGGCAGGCTCAGGAAGATGCAGCGGCGCGGGTCATCGTGCTACGGGGCGTTGGGGACACCTTTTGTGCTGGCGCGGATCTCAAGAGCGGGGGCGTTCCTGCTCAGCCGGGGGAACAGCCGTTTGCCGTGTTGTTGCGCACGATGTGGAACTGCCCCAAGCCCATTCTTGGCTGTGTGTCGGGATCCGCGTTTGGCGGAGGCTTGGGCCTGATTGCAGCTTGCGACTTGACGATCGGTGCTGCAGAGGCGCAGTTTGCCTTTAGCGAAGTCCGCGTGGGGGTCGTTCCCGCCATGATTTCCGTCGTCGTGATCCCCAAGATCGGGATCCAAAACGCCATGTGGCTCTTTTTGACGGCGGAACGCTTCTCCGCAGAACGTGCACGCGAAATTGGGCTGCTTCACCGTGTCTGCCCGCGCGCGGAACTCGACACGGCCATCGCCAACGTTCTTGCAGAGCTCCGCTTGGCAGGACCGCAAGCGTTGCGACACGCCAAGGAACTCGTGCGCCGCGTTCCCTCTATGAGCATGGACGAGGCTTTCCGCTACACAAGCCACCTGATTGGCGAACTCTTCTCGTCGGCGGAAGCGTTGGAGGGCATGCGTGCCTTCCAGGAGAAGCGCAAACCGAGCTGGGCCCTTTGAGTTTTCCTCGTCGGGCGCGGTTCCGCCAAGATCGCGTGTCAGCCTCTGCTAGGGGCCGCCCCCAAAGATCGACGCAAAGGCGGTTTTCCCCGCCAAGTTCTTGCCCTAAAAGGGCAGCGACGCGGCTTGGGACGCCACTCGAGAAGCTGCGGCTTTGTGCCTCCACAGTGCTCCCGCTGCTTTTCTGCTTGGGGGCAGCGTTGTCGTGTGTTGCCGAGACCGAGGAGCAAAGCTTTCAGTTTCATGTTCAGTCGACGTACGTATTCCAAGCCAAACCCGGATTTCACGCTCGGTATTCCGGCACGAATAGTTTGTCCCCACGTTTCGAGAAAAGTTACTCCTGGACGACGACTCTCCTGTTTGGCCTGCGCCCATGGCCGGGGGCCGGTTTGTATTGCAATCTGGAGGGCGCGCAGGGGGTACCCTTATCGCGGCTTACGGGTTTGGGCGGCTTCACGAACGGAGAAATCTCTCGAACGGCTGGGCCAAGTCTGACCGCGTACCGCGCCCGACTTTTCCTCCAACAGCTCTGGCTCCTCTCCGAAGCCACTGAGCGGGAAGAGGAAGGCGAAAATCAACTTGCGTTGAGGACGGCCGCGCGTCGGGTGGTACTTACGGTGGGCAACTTGGCCGTCCTCGACCTTTTCGACAACAACCGCTTTGCCCACGACCCGCGTACGGACTTTCTCAACTGGGCCTTCATGACTTACGCAGCGTATGACTACGCTGCCGACGCTAGAGGCTACTCGTGGGGTGGGGTGGCGGAACTTTACTGGGATGCATGGGCCCTGCGTTTTGGACGCTTCGCTCAGCCAGAGAGGCCCAATCAGCTTCCCCTCGACGCCCAGATCCTCAGGCACTTTGGCGATCAAATCGAAATCGAACGGCGCTATCTTGCGGCCAAGCTTGCTGGCACCGTTCGTTTGCTCGGGATGCGGAATCGGGCTCGAATGGCCCGCTACCAGGATGCGTTGAGCCGCGCATCGGTAACCGGTGGCACCCCTTCGCTCGACGCGGTTCGCTACCGCGCGCAAGAAAAGTTCGGCATTGGGATTGCGGTAGAACAGGACTGGCCGGGCAGCATGGGTAGTTTTTTCCGAGCCTTTTGGGCTGACGGCAAAACCGAAACCTACGCCTTCACCGAGGCCGATCGGAGCATGGCCGGAGGGATCGTGGCATCGGGCCGTTGGTGGACGCGCAATGTAGACCGCGTCGGTGTTGCCATCGCGCGGCATTGGCTCTCCTCGGGCCACCGTCGATACCTGGAGCAAGGGGGACTAGGTTTTTTTCTTGGCGATGGGAGACTGGACTACGCACCGGAGACGGTCATCGAGGTGTTTTACGCAGTGCCCCTTCTCCCCATGATGGAACTCACCTTGGACTTCCAGTACTTCTGGAACCCAGGGTACAACTCCGCGCGGGGACCGGTACAAGTGTGGTCCACTCGGGTTCACGCGACCCTCTAGAGGACTCCACCGTCTCACCCAACCTGAAACGGGAATGGTCCCGTAAAACTTCCCAGCGTGCTTGACGGTTTGTGGCTTCTCCCGTATGACGCGTTGCGTTAGTCATCGCTTCCCACTTCGGAGATGAAGATGTTCCACGGCCAAACTGCGCGGGGGAATGAGACAAGCTCGAGTGACCGTGCCCCGGGCATACCGTACCAGAGGCGGCTCGAGCAGTTGTCGGAGCAGTCCGTTACCAAACATTACGATGCCTTTCGTGACATCCCTTGGGAGAATCCAGACTACCAGGTCGACCCATGTGACCCTCGCTGGGTGCTGACTCCGCTTGAACCCCTTGCCAGCACCACCTGGTACCGTACGCAACCGAAGGAGATCCAGGCCCGAATTGGCCTCCATCATTATGCCACGCTGATGAAAATCGGCATCGAGTTCGAGAACGTTCTCGAGCGAGGGCTGCTGGAATTTGCTCTGAGGCTTCCCTTAGAAGCACCGGAATTTCGCTACGTGTATCACGAGGTGATCGAGGAGTCTCAGCACTCGCTCATGTTCCACGAATTCATCCGGCGCACGGGGCTGACAGTTCGCGGTATGCCGGCGCTCCTACTGATCGGATCGCGTCATGTGGTGCGTCTTTCCTACCGGTTCCCCGAATTGTTTTTCTTTTTTGTCCTCGGCGGAGAGGAGCCCATCGACTACGTGCAGCGGGGGTTGCTCCAAGGTTCGTACCCTGTTCATCCTTTGTTGCGTCGGATCATGCAGATCCACGTGACCGAAGAAGCGCGCCACGTCTGCTTTGCGCGCGAGTTTTTACGGCGCAATGTGCCGCGGCTCCCACGCAATCGGCGCAGGCTCCTAGCCCTCCGGCTCCCGCTGCTTTTGAGTCAGATGGCACGGCTGATGTTGCAACCTTCGCGGGAGTTGGTTGCGTTGTACCAAATCCCCAGGGAAACCATTCGCGAAGCGTACCACAACAGCGAGCAACAGAGGCGGAGGCTTGCCGCTTCGGTGCGGAAAATTCGAGAACTTTGCGAGCAATTGGAACTACTTAGCCCAACGACCCTCTGGCTTTGGAAGCAAACCGGATTACTGGAACAGGCGCTTCCCTGAGTTGCTGCCGGGAGCCGGGGATGCGCTCCTTCACTGCCGCGGTGGGTACTTCCGGAGCTTTCGCTGTAACGAGCGACGATGGATCCCAAGCCGACGTGCGGCCTCGGAAACATTGCCTCCGCAGTCTGTGAGCACCCGGTTGATGTGTTCCCACTCGGCACGAGCAAGGGACGGTGCGGTGTACTCTGGTCCAGGTTCCAATGGGGGCGCCTCCGCGCGGGCGAATGCCGCTAGAATATCATCGGCATCCGCTGGTTTACTGACGTAATACGCTGCACCGAGCCGCATGGCTTCGATTGCGGTGGCGATGCTACCGTAACCGGTCAGCACAAGAATCCGCATCGTCGGATCCAACGTGTGCAGCTCCCGCGTAAGCTCCAAGCCAGAGCGGCCGGGCATTTTTAAATCCACCACGGCCATGTCCGGCAACTCCGTTTGCGCCAACGTGAGCGCTTCCTCGTAATTTCCAGCAGTCACGACCTCATAGCCCCGCTGTCGAAAGGCCCGAGCTAAGCGCTCTCGAAAAATCTCGTCATCGTCCACGATCAGCAACACCGTACGATCATGATGAGATTCCAGCGCATTCACGGTCGCTCTCACCCTTTCTCTGCGTCAACCTTCCTTCGCAGTTCCACCGCTGTTCGCAAGGCGGTTTTTTGTCGCATCACTCACCGGAAGGGTTATGCGCGCAGTCGTGCCAACGCCAAACGTGGAGTGGATCTCCAAACTACCACCCATTTGTTCCACGATCGTGCGCGTCAGAAATAGGCCTAAGCCAATCCCCTCCCCTGGGTCCTTCGTGGTGAAAAACGGCTCTCCAGCGTGCGCCAAGACTTCCGGCGTCATGCCCGTTCCACGATCCCGAACCAGCACCTCCAATGAACCATTGACCAGGGCAAGGCCCACTTGCACCGCCGAACCTGCAGCCGAAGCTTGCACAGCGTTTCGCACCAAATTGCCCACAGCCCGGCAGACGGCTTGCCGAGCGATTCGGACGGATTTTCTTCCGTCTTCCGCGCGCACCTCCACCGTCACGCGCGAGTCTCTACCTGGCAATTCCCGCTCGAGCTGCGAAGCCAAATCCGCCAGGGACACAGTTTCGATTCCCTCGCCCACATCCTGCCCAGCCCCTGCCGCCATTTGTTGGAGAATACTCTGGCAACGCCGGACCTGTTCGCGAATCAGGCGGATGTCCGCGGCAACCTCATTTGGCGCAGTGATTAGAGTTTTCTCCAACTCCGTGGCAGCCACCGCAATAGTGGACAATGGCGTACCTAATTCGTGCGCAGCACCTGCGGCCATCGTCGCCAGTGCTGCAAACTTCGATTGCCGGGCGGCCAAATCGCGCGCCGCTGCAAGTTCCCGCTCTCTCTCTGCCAGCGATTGCCGCACTCGCTGCACGAAGTACACGATGAACACGGCGCTAACCCCAAACGCGACATACATCCCTTGCACGTGCAACCAGAGATGATCGGAGTGCCCGCCCGGAACCGGTGCAGCAAAATGGAACCATGGGGGAAGCACGAAGAGAAGACCAAAGGCAACTAAGCCCAAACCGGCCATTCCCCAAGCAGCCGCTGGTCGCAAGGTGACCGCAGCCAAAGCGATATGCACGAGGTACAAAAAGCTAAAGGGATTCACCGGTCCTCCCGTCATATGGAGCAGTGCGGTCAAGAGAAGAACGTCCAAGGCAAGGATTCCCACCAGCCACGTTTCGGTCACCGTTTGGCGTCTGGCAAACCATGCACAAAGCAGGTTGCTCCCTGCCTCAACCCCAAAAACCACCGTAAGGCCGATCCACGGCAGCGGCACTGCCAGCAAACCCTTTACACCAACAACCACAAGAAGTTGCCCGGCCAAAGCAAGCCAACGCAACCGCACTAACCAAAGGAGTTGAATGTTTTCCGGCTGCTCCAAAGCGTGTGCGATTGCGTTCCCCTGCATGCACCCCGAATTATGGCAAGAAACACTTTGCCCGACAGCCCCTTTTCCATGGAGCGACAATTCGCCGCATCGACCGCGGGCGGACCCTGGCTATGGTTCGGCCGCACAGGAGCACCTACATGAGAACGGTTCGATGGATACGCCTCGCTGCCGCGTTAGTTCCGCTCGTGGTTGCTGCCGCTCCCCCCTCCGCCCGCGGCTGCGACATCTGTGCGATCTATACCGCCACCGAACTGCAGGAAAGCCGCGTCGGGTTGCGGCTCGGTGTGGCAGAGCAGTTCACACGCTTCGCAACGCTGCAACAAGACGGACGCAAGATCGCCAACCCGGCGGGCGAACGGCTAGAGAGCTCGATCACGCAGCTCCTTTTCGGCTACGCCTGGAGCCCTCAAATCCTTTTGCAGCTCAACGTCCCAGTGATCCATCGAAATTTCCGCCGGCTCTCCCCCGCTGGGCGCGAGCGCGACCAGGAAAGTGGCCTCGGCGATGTCTCTTTGCACGTGTTTGCCACTTTGCTGCACAGCACGTGGGAGGCCAGCATACAAAGGCTTTCCGTTTCCCTTGGCATCGAGTTCCCCACAGGGAGCCCCCGTCGGCTTCGGGAGGAACTTGCTGATCACGAGGAACCCTCGCATCCCGAGGTCCCGCCCATTTTTCGTGCTGCCCCTTTCTGGCCCCGGCATGGGCTGGAAACGGCGCAAAGTGGCATTCACGGGCACGACGTCGTGCTCGGCTCTGGGTCGACGGACCTTATCTTCGGTGGCCAGTGGCTCGGTACGTACCGCCGCCTTTACGGCACCTTGCTCCTTCAGTATTTCCTGCGCACGGAAGGTTCCTACGACTACACGTTTGCAGACGAGACCATCTTCTCCGGGGGACCTGGTTTGTTCTTGTGGACCGCCCACAGGTCCACCCTGGGCCTGCAATCCCTTTTTACTCTCCACACCAAAGGAACGGACACCCTCCGGGGTGAGCGCGTGGGAGACACCGGAGCAACCTTCGTGTACGTTGGCCCAGCGACGCACTGGACTTGGAGGACCAATCTCAGTGCTGACGTAGCCGTAGAGGTTCCCATTTTACAAAACACGACGTCGGTCCAAATTGTGCCCGACTTGAGAGTGCGCGGGGGTTTGGTGTGGCGATTCTGAAAGCTGGATCCCGCTTGCGGCACTTAGTGGCGACGTTGCTCGCATGGAGCTGGACTTTATCTTGCACCCTCCTCCCGACGGTGGAAATCCAGCAGGGGAAGCCTTTTCCGAACGTTCTTCTTGAAGACGCGGAAGGAAATGCGGTCGCTTTAGACCTGAAAAGCACCGGGGACAACATCGTGCTCGTTTGGGCAACGTGGTGTCCTCCCTGCCACGAAGCACTCCCTGGACTGTGGGAAGCTGTGAAAGGGCTGCCAAGTTCCCAACGCCCCAACTTCATCCTCTGGAACATCGACCGCGATCCCAACACAGCGAAGGCATTTCTCCGCCAGCGGATTCCCAATCTCGGCGACGCCGTTATCCGCTTCGATCCGGAAGGCCGCCAGTTCCAACGCCTCGGTGCACCCGGGATGCCGGCAACCTTCGTGGTCATGGGAGGAATCGTGCGTGCCGTGTTTGTGGGATACCAGCCTGCAGGTCCCAAACGGGTGCTCCAAATCTTGCAGGCCGCACAGGCTAAACCGGCAAACGGCACCAAAGACTAACGCAACTCATCGCTTGTGGCGTTTTCGGACTTTGTGCTTGCCTGGGGCTGCACGAGCACCGTAACGATCCTTCTCCCTTGAACCCGTTCCACCACGAAGCGTACACCTTCCAGTTCCACCGTAGTGCCTTCCTCGGGGATGCGTCCTGTTAGTCCGAACACCAGACCACCAACAGTGTTCCAGCTCGCGTGCGGCAGCTCGACCCCCAGCAGCTCGTTGAGGTCGACAATCGGCAGACTCGCTTGGACACGGTAGGAACCATCCGGCAAAGGAAGCACCTCAGGAACTTCGTGGTCAAATTCATCCGCGATCTGCCCAACGAGTTCCTCGATGACGTCTTCCAAACTGACCACTCCGGTAACCGAGCCATACTCGTCGCTTACGACCGCCAGGTGGAAGCCGGCCTCTTGCATCTCGCGAAGCAGCTCTGCGAGCGGTTTCGTTTCCGGCACAAAGTGCGCCGGCCGAGCAATGCTTTTTACAGGCCGGGTGCCCTCGCCCCGCATCAGCGCTGCGAGAATGTCTTTGACGTGCACCACACCTTCCGTGGCATCTAAGTCCCCCGCGAACACTGGCGCCCGAGAGACCCCGTGCTCCAGCATCTTTTGTGCGGCCTCGGAGACAGGGGTTTCCGCACTCACGCCAACGACGTCGGGCCGAGGTACCATTACTTCCCGCACCACGCGTTGCCCTAAGCGCTGTGCGGCACTTGGAAACCTAGCCTCGACCACCGAACGCCCGCGCCGAGAATGCTGCTCGCCTTCGTCTTGCGGCAGCAGCGGAAACAAGCGGGGAAGTGCTCCCATCCACCAGCGACCGAGCGCCGCCAGCGCGGAGCCTTGGGCCTGGCGCTCCCTGCCGGCAAGCAGCGCCAAGAGACGCGCAGCAAATGGAGGGATCAGAAACAAGAACAGCAACCCGAGCAACAAGCTCAACACCCATTGCCCCATCCATCGTTGGAGGGCTACAGTGACGGCCACGGCGAGCACGCCGCACAGAAATCCCATGGTCGCAGCCGCACCCACGTGCCAGTAAAATCGGTCGAGGCCGTGTTTTGCTCCGTTTGGAGCAAGTGTTTCCCGGCCGCCTTCATCGTGCCCCACGGAAGACCTCACAACGAGGCAATCAAAATTGTGCTGGTGCGCCTCTCCGTCTCCATAGTTGGATCCATCCCTCACGCTCATTTGGGCTTTGGCACTTCCGCCCAGAAAAAGCCCCGAAATTCGCCTTCACGAAACCCCGTGGCACGGTCCGCTGGATACAACTTCGCCAGCTCATCCCGCAGAGCAGGATCAAAGCTTTCAGGAGCACCGTGGCAGATGAGACACGGCCCTGCAGTAGCAATTGGCCGCAATACCCCGATGCGATCGCCTAGGTCTACAACCACCTGACGGACAGACGAAGCTGATTGGCCCGCAGCGCGTTCCAAATACGGTATTACCCACGCCCGGGGAGCGTTTGCCGGATTGCGCAATTTGTGGCTGGTGCGTCCTAATTCGAAACCAGCCTCGTTCGAAACGGCGCGCGCCAGCTCCTTCGCTTCCATACGGCAAACACTGACCGCACCAGCCGGGCCTTTTTCTTCAAGGGCCGTTCGCAAGCGGGCTTGTAATCGCTGTTGCAAAGCCTCCATGGCCTGCTCTGCCCGGCGCACGGCAGGCGAAGTTTGCACTGCTTCATCCCCATAGGCACCGGGAATTTCCCACAGCAACGCCAACACGAAAAGCCCCACTGTCGATCGCAGCCACCTGTTCCCTTTCACTGGCTTCCTCCACTGCCGTTCTTCAAGACATGCCCTAGCGCGTACCCGTAACTAGGCAAAGCCTTCCCACAGCTTGGCTGTTCTCTCGCCAAGGACAAATTTTTTTTGAAGTCGTACGAAGGAGCATCGTCTCATTCCGCCAACTTTTTGGAGGTTCCCATGGAACGAGTGTTGTTGGTGGTGGACGACAACGTCAATGCCCGTATCGTGTGCCAGGTTCTGCTCGACTCTCGGGGAGAGCCTCCAACACTGTACACGCGGGGAGCAGTCGCTAACGGGTCCGCGCTCGGCGTCGGCAGGAGTTCGGTTGTCTTGATGGACGCAAGGCTTTGGCAAAAAGGCGATATTCAAGAGCTGCAGGGCACCCTAGCGTCATTGCGGAACAGCGAATCGGAACCCGTAGGGTTGCTCGTCGTGACGGACAAGCCAGAGAGGTTACGGGAGGTCGGTCTGGATCATCTGGTCAACGGCGTTCTTCGCCCGAACGAGGTCGGGGGAAGGCTGCTTGCCGAAATTGATGCACTACGAACCGTTTCCATCCCGTTCTCCCATGGCTCTACCATGCCACAGGGAACGCCTGAGGAGCGGTAGCGCTACCAGCGGAGCCAAGGTGGCCGGGGAACGCGAGCTAATCGCCACGCACTGCTACGTGGCATTGGGGAATGAGACTTTGTCCTGAACCGCGGGCTTGCTTGCGGATCCAGCCCGCGCTAAGCGTCGTCGGCCATGTCGACGCTGGCGCAGCCGAAACGAACCCGAAGCGGGATCAGCGTGCGCAAGGCTGCCGGACTCTTATTTGCGAGCCTGATCGCTTTCCAGGCGTCGACGCTCTCCAGTCATTCCTTCGGGCATTTTGGGTCCTCTTGTGAAGCCGCTTACACGCCAGACCAAGAATCCACTGGCGTCTGCAGTGCCGCTCCCCACAACAGCACCGTTCACCATGATTCGCTCGGCTGCGCCGTTTGTCGGGCGGCCCAGGAACTTCAAACTGGCCAAAGCATTGCTCCGAGCACTTTGAGCATTCCGGCTCACGGATGCATCTTGGCCGACCTGGGTGACTGTAGCGGACCTCGGTCTGAACTTGGTCGTGGCCCTTCGTCACGCGCACCGCCTCGGCGAACTGCTTCTGCGTGAGTGAAGCAGCCCGCTATCCGGGTGGGCTTGCTCCGCGTCAGGCGCGGAGCGCCTAATGACCATTCGCCAGAGGAGGAGTGCATGCGAGATGCTTTGCAATGCTTTCGCTTATGGTTCGCGTTCAAGCTTATCGGATACCTTGTTCTTGCTTGTTGCTCGATCGGTTGGCCAAGCCGTGTCCGGTGTGAGGAAGCCAGAGATCGGCTTGTGGATGCCCTGCAGCACGAAATCGAGCAACTACGACGCGCCAAGGAAGAGCAAGAGAAGCGTTTGGATGCGCTGGAACAGGAACTACGCCGCCTACGGGAAGGGACGGCAACGCCCGGAGCTACTACACCCGAGCAAGCACTCGATCGTGCCATCGAAACCACAGCACCACCCACCACCAAAGACCAACCACCCTCGGTACCCGTTTGGGGCGGCACCGTGGCGGGTGTGCCGTTGCGGCTGTTGGACCTGTCCCTCGACGCCCTTGTGGCCGCGGGCTGGTCAACCGCTACCGACAACGACTTGAACGGACGGCTGCAGGCTGGTGCACACGACCCCGTTCGTCGTGGCTTCACGCTGCAACAAGCCGAACTTTCTTTAGTTGGCGCAGTCGATCCCTACTTTGTGGGGGAAGCGCACGTATTGTTTTCCGGCCACGGGGCCGAGCTCGAAGAGGCATTTCTGACCACCTCGAGTCTGCCGTATGGCCTGCAGGTCGAAGCAGGCCTCATGTTAACGGAATACGGCCTGCTCAACCCTCTACATCCTCACGCCTGGAACTGGGTCGATCAGGCGGTGGTGTTGTCGCGACTTTTGGGCACCGAGGGTCTCCGTTCACCCGGGGTGCGGCTCGGGTGGCTTACGCCGCTGCCTTGGTTTTCGGAGATCCATTTCGGTGCGCAGAACGCAAATCAAGACGAGTTCACCGCAAGCTTCTTAAGTTCCCAGGCCGTGGGAGGAAGACCGGCAACCCGTTCCACAACTCGTTCTCCTACCGATCTTCTGTACCTTGTACGCTGGGAAAATTTTTGGAACCTCACTTCTGAGACCGGACTTTTGGTCGGTACCAACGCCTTACATGGTCCGAACTCCACCGGCAGCGATGGTCGGACCTTGATTTACGGCGCCGATTTCAAACTTCGCTGGCGCCCGCAAAACAATTTCCGGGGCTGGCCCTTTTTCCTCTGGCAAACGGAAGTACACAAGCGAGACTACACTGCAGCGTACTACCTGCCACCTACTGACCTTGCGGACACGGCTGGAAGATTCCCTCGACACGCGGGCGAGCCTCCAGATGACGAAGAGATCCTCCCCTCCGAGCCCATCCCTGGAGCCATTTTACGCGACGTCGGCTTTTACACGCAGGCACTCTACGGCTTTCGCTATGGATGGGCAGGTGGGGTTCGTTTGGAATTTGCTGGTGGGAAAGGCCAGAGCATTGGCGGTCGTCCGCAAGATCCATTCCGCAGCGATCGTTGGCGGGTTTCCCCCCTTCTTGTTTGGCATCCGACCGAGTACTCACGACTCCGCCTCCAGTACAACTACGACCGTGCTCAGTTCCTCGCCGAACCGAGTGTTCACACCGTGTGGTTGAGTGCGGAGATTCTTTACGGCCGCCATCCCGCACACAAGTACTGAAACCGGAGGATGTGATGAACTCGGTAGGAACCGCACAAAAAGGACAACACACATTACGAAGGAACTCTCCGTTGCTGTCGCGCACAGCCTTGAACCTAGCCACGTTGCTGACACTCGTTTTCCTCGTCGGCGCGGCTGCACTGCCTTCGCGCGCGGAGGAGCCGCTTAAAATTGTCACCACCCTCACAGACTTCGCCAGCATAGCCCGACACGTGGGTGGAGAGGCTGTGGAGGTTTCATCTTTGACGAAGGGAACCGAGGACCCACACTTTGTCGAAGCCAAGCCAAGTTTCGTCAAGCTGTTAGCGGCCGCGGACGTCGTCGTGGTAGCCGGCATGGAGCTCGAAATCGGATACCTCCCGCTTCTCCTGCGCAACGCGCGAAACAGTAAGATTCTCCCCGGCCAAGCCGGCTATGTAGACTGCTCTATCGGAATCGAAAAACTGGAGGTGCCGAGCGGTCCGGTCGACCGTTCCATGGGTGACGTGCACCCCTATGGCAACCCGCACTACTGGCTCGATCCGATCAATGGCATTCACATCGCGGACCGCCTTGCGGAAACCTTCAGCGCACTACGGCCTTCCAAACGCGAATGGTTCCAAGAGCGCGCCGACGGCTTTCGGCGAACGGTGTACACCCTGCTAGCAGGCCAAGAGCTATCGACCCGCTACGATGTCGGCAAGCTGGCGGTACTGCAAAATCGCGGGCAGTTGATTACTTTCCTCCAGTCGCAAGGCGATCTAGCCCGCCTCGGCGGTTGGTGGGGAAGCTTATTGCCGTATGCCCCAATTAAAGTTGTGGACGACCACAATCTCTGGACCTACTTTGCCCGTCGGTTTGGCATCGAAGTCATAGGCCACATGGAGCCGAAGCCGGGAATTCCTCCAACGACCGCTCACTTGCAAACGTTGGTCACGGCGATGCAAGCACAAAGTGTGTCCTTGATTTTATCCTCACCTTACTACGATCCGCGCCACGCGCGCTTTCTGAGCCAAGCGACCAACGCGACGATTGTCCCGCTAGCCCATTCCACGGGCAGCCGCCCTGGAACCGACGACTACATAGACATGATCTCTTACAACGTCACCGCGCTGAGTCGGGCCGTCCAACAAGTGCAATCTTCGCCGCGTGGAGGGATGTGAGGCGTGGGCGCGGATCTTTCTTCTCCTCCGCTACTGAGTGCGGTGGGTGTCAGCGTCGGCTACCATGGGGACGCTGTACTCCGGGAGGTAAACCTTACTATTCACCGAGGTGAGTTTTGGTTCTTCCTGGGCGGAAACGGTGCCGGCAAGACCACTCTCGTTCGTGCACTGCTTGGCTTGTTACCCCTTATTGCGGGCCGGATCGATACGTATCCGAATGGTCCGCTTTTTACGCGAACAGGCTTCGTGCCGCAAAGATGCGACTTAAATCCAAGCTTGCCGACAACTGTGCGTGAGTTCGTCACGCTAGGGTTGGTGGGCCTTCGCGTTAGCCGCGCGGAGCGTGTGCGGAGACTCGGATGGGCCTTGGACACGGTGGGGCTCGCCGGCTTAGAGCAACGCAGTTACTGGGCGCTCTCCGGGGGGCAACGACAGCGATGCCTGATTGCCCGTGCGCTCATCCGCGAGCCCCATTTGTTGCTCCTCGACGAACCCACGACGGGTCTGGACCCGCAGGCAGAACATGCCTTGTTCGAAACCTTGCGCAGGCTTCATCAAAGCGAGGGGCGAACAATCGTTGTGGTGACCCACGACATCGGACTCGCTTTGCGGTACGGAACGCACGCCGCGTTTTTTGACGGAGCGACAGTCGAAGCGGGCCCTATTGAAGCCATCCTCACGCGAGAACGGCTGCAACACGCTTTCGGTCCAACGGCGACCACCGGGTATGGGGGAGCTAGTTTAGGAGGACACCCTTGATCGAGTCCTTCCTTGCGTCCTGGAGCCTCTTTCATAACACGTACATCACGGGCTGGTTCCTGGCCGCCTTGCTTTCCCTCGTAGGGGTTGTGGTCGTCGCCAGGGACCAAATCTTTCTCGGCCTGGCCGTTTCCCAAGCCTCTCTACTGGGCGTAGCGTTGGGGATGTGGCTCGCGAGCGCGCTGCCGCACGAGCCCGCCTCGACTTTTCGGAGCGAGTTATGGCTGTCCTTGTGGAGCATTTCCTTCGGAGCGATGGCCGCGTTCCTCACTTCGCGCCCTTGGGGCTTAGGCCGAGAGAGCCCAGAAGCGATCACTGGGTGGGTTTATGCCACGGCAGCCAGTGTTGCTGTGCTCGTGCTTTCCCGAAGCCCACACGGCCTGGAAGAGGTTCACCGTCTGCTCTCGAGCACCATTATTGGTGCCAGCGCAACTGACGTCGTGACTTTCGGCTTCTTACTTCTCCTCGCGGTCGTTGCTGCCGCGCGTTGGCACGAGGCCATCACCCTACTTGTAATGGACGCCGACATGGCGGGCGCTGTCGGTTTAGCCGTGCGACCGTGCAACACTGTGCTGTCCCTTTGGGCGGCCTTCGCGATCGGCTTGTCTATCCGGGTTTCTGGGCTTCTGTTTACCTTCGGTTCCCTCATCTTGCCCGCGCTCATCGCGAAGAATGTCGTTCGTGAAGTGCGTGCAATGTTTTGGGCCGCGCCCGTGATTGCGTTGGCCACAACGCTGTGCGCGTTTGTGCTCGCGAACTATTACGATCTGCCCCCGGGTCAGGTCGCGGTGGCCCTACAAGGACTCTTACTGACCTGCGCCTGGTTACTGAGGCGGCGCGAGTAACCGTGGGACCAGCCACAGAAAGAGAGCCTCTGCCTTCGTCCACTTGGGGAAAGCCTTCGAGCGGTCTTGCTCCTTGCTTCGCCACACAAGCGACTGCTCGAGCTGGTTTCACTTGGCGGGCTTCGAACGGAGCGCCGGTGTGTGGTCCGACCCGAGTCGATGCAGCAACAAAAAGGGCGTGCCCTAAGGCACGCCCTGCCAAGTTCTAACCCCGGCCTTCTACGGGCTTACATTTCGTCGTAGTTCGGTGTCGGAGGGGTCGGGGTTTTCTTCTCCTCCGGCTTTTCCGCCACCATCGCCTCTGTGGTCAGGAGCAACCCTGCCACCGAAGCCGCATTTTGCAGAGCGGTGCGTACTACTTTCGTGGGGTCGATGATTCCCGACTTCATCAGGTCTTCGAACTGCTCGGTTTGAGCGTTGAAGCCGTAGGCTCCTTTTCCTGCGCGGATTTTTTCGAGCACCACCGAGCCGTCATGGCCCGCGTTCATGGCGATCCTCCGGGCAGGCTCTTCCATTGCGCGGCGTACGATCTGTACACCCACGCGCTCGTCCTCGGGCACGTCCAAACTGTCAAGCGCGGCGGCAGCGCGCACGAGGGCGACACCACCCCCGGGCACGATACCTTCCTCCACCGCAGCCCGCGTAGCGTGCATCGCGTCTTCTACACGCGCCTTTTTCTCTTTCATTTCCACTTCGGTCGCCGCCCCAACACGGATGACAGCGACACCGCCGACCAGCTTTGCCAGACGTTCTTGCAACTTCTCGCGGTCGTAGTCCGAAGTGGTCTCCTCAATTTGCGCCCGGATTTGCTTGATCCGGCCTTCGATGTCGGCCTTCTTGCCAGCACCGTCGATGATCGTCGTATTGTCCTTGTCGACCACCACTCGCTTGCACCGGCCGAGGTCTTGCAGCGTTACGTTCTCCAACTTGATCCCAAGTTCTTCGGCGATCATCTTACCGCCTGTCAGGATGGCAATATCCTGCAACATCGCTTTCCGGCGGTCGCCAAACCCAGGAGCCTTTACGGCACAAACCTGCAGTGTGCCGCGGATCTTGTTCACGACCAGTGTGGCCAACGCCTCGCCTTCCACGTCTTCCGCGATGATCAGCAAAGGCTTGCCGGCCTTGGCAATTTGCTCCAGGAGCGGCAGGAGGTCCTTCATCGCACTGATTTTCTTTTCGTGCACCAGGATGTACGGATCCTCCAACACCGCCTCCATGCGTTCCGGGTCGGTGACGAAGTAAGGCGACAGGTAGCCACGATCGAACTGCATACCCTCGACTACTTCGAGGGTGGTGTCGAGGCTCTTTGCCTCCTCGACCGTGATCACACCTTCCTTGCCCACTTTGTCCATGGCCTCGGCAATGATATCGCCGATTGCTTTGTCGCCGTTTGCGGACACCGTGGCCACCTGGGCAATCTCGTCGCGCCCCTTGGTGCTCTTGGAAAGCGATTTCAGCTCCTCGACCGCCTTTGCCACTGCCTTGTCGATGCCCCGTTTGATGGTCATCGGGTCGTGGCCAGCGGCCACCATCTTCGAACCCTCGATGAAAATGGCGCGAGCCAACACCGTGGCGGTGGTGGTACCGTCACCGGCCACGTCAGAGGTTTTGGACGCCACTTCTTTGACCATCTGGGCGCCCATGTTTTCGAATTTGTCCTCGAGTTGAATTTCTTTCGCTACGGTCACCCCGTCCTTAGTCACCGTTGGGGCACCCCAAGACTTCTCTAGGACCACGTTGCGCCCTTTCGGCCCTAAGGTGACCGTTACGGCGTCGGCCAAGATGTTGACGCCGCGCATAATCTTGTGTCGCGCGGCTTCGCCAAATCGAAGTTCCTTCGCAGCCATATACTCCTCCTCTTTGAATCCGTTAACCCTCGATTACACCAAGGACATCGTCCTCGCGTAGGATAAGGTGTTCCTCTCCGTCCAGCTTGATTTCCGTCCCCGCGTACTTGCCAAAGAGGATACGGTCTCCTGGCTTCACGCTAACCGGAATGGTTTTACCATCCTCTGTGCGCCCGGGTCCCACCGCAACGACTTTGCCCTCTTGAGGCTTCTCTTTGGCGGTGTCCGGAATGATGATACCGCCTTTGGTTTTCTCTTCCTCGCTAATGCGCTTCACCAAAATCCTGTCGTGCAATGGACGAATCTTTACCGCCATTCCTTCCTCCTTTGCTGTTCTCCGAAGCTTTTCACGGGGCCAAGGAACCGCCCGTGTTGTTGGCCTTAAGTCGCAAATTTGAAACCGCCTAACTGCCTCGCTTTCTGTTGTTCACATAGCCGCGCGCTCGGCAAAGCCGAGCGCGCAATCTTCTCGAAGAGCCGAACGACCGAACCCCTGCCATTTAGTGGATCGTGATTGGCACCCGCTTGCTCGCCAGCTCGCGTGGCGCCTTCATGGTGATCTCCAAAACTCCGTTATGATAGCTGGCCCGAATCGAGTCCGTGTCGACGCCCGAGGGTAACAGCAAGCTACGCTCGAAGCGCCCGTAACGAACCTCGCGGTAAAACCGGCTAGACCCATTGCCTTCGTGCGTCTCTTTGCGCTCGCCGCGGATCGTCAGCCGGTCTCCCTCGACGCTTACCTCCACGTCTTTCGGGTCCACACCGGGGAGGTCAGCGCGGATAACGTACTCGTCGCCGCGAACGAAGGACTCGACGGCCGGCGCCAGCGGGCGTTCAAATGGCCTGACCCACCAACGCTCCTCCTCGCCAAAGAAGCGAGCAAACAGGTCGTCAATCTCGTTGTGCAGGGCCGTCAGTTCGGCAAAGGGTCGCCAAGGAACCAAGGCCGTCATCGTCGCTTCACCTCCTTTCCCGAAAGGATTAGCCGCAACGCGGCGAGCGCCGAAATAATCACGCTCGACGAACTTTCAAGGGGCCAAGATGCAAGTTTTTAACCGCGACGGGGCCTTTCGCGTTTTCCCGCACTCATCACTTGGCCCCTGCCCCGCGCCGTTTACAGTCTTGCGTTTAAGATGGGCGCGGCAAGCTTGAGCACGGTTACGGGTAGGGCCGAGGTAAACTCGTACTGGCCTGCTTCCGGCCCAGGGACTGAGGCAGTGACCACCCCAAAAAACCGATCGTCGATAAAGAAGAAAAAGGTTGCGGTTCTGTTAACCGGTTTCGCTGAGATCACGCCACCGCCCCGGCGAAAAGTCTTGAACCGATTATCTCCGGAGCCGGTTTTTCCTCCCACAACCGCCGGGGTACCGTCCCGATGAACGAACACCCCGCGCAAACGGCGCGCGGTCCCCTGCTCCACAACCTCCGCCAACACCTGCCGTAATGTTCGGGCGACAACCGGGCTCATGACTCGCTCACCCACTCCGGGCGAGGGAACCATGATGGTCTCGTAAGGCGTTCCGCTGGCGAAATGCAACCTTTCGACCCGCAGCAACGGCCGGCGTATACCGTCGTTTACTAGAATGCCCACAAAATCCGCCAGGGCAATGGGTCGGTCCGAGGAGCTGCCGATGGCCGTAGCCAAGCTTGGAACGAGCTTCTGGAACGGGAACCCCAAACGCTGCCAATATGGTGTCATGCGTGCAAATGCATCCTGCTCGATCCGGATGCGCAGCCGAAGGTCCTGCGCCCTCCGGTTTTTCGGGCGCAACAGCCAATTCGAAACGGTCCGCCGGACATCGCCACTGCGTTCGACCAGCGTAGACCAGGAAATCTCGGGGTTGTGGAATAGCTCCCCTGCCAGCCAAACCTCGAGAGGGTGCCGTCCCAAAAGATATCCAAAATCCGCGATCTTGAGGGCTGGGTTGCCATAAGCTCGGTACAATCGGGTAGCGGTGGCTGCATCGGCGTCGAGTCCGCGCGACCGTAACCATGCCCTAAGCTCGGCTTCGCTGGAACCCACTTTCCAAGCAAAGAACAGAATTCCCAGATGGCGAGGGCTCGAAGCTCTCTGCCCGAGGAGCCGGTGGACGACGTCACCAGTCCCTTCGCGCCGGAACCGTAGGAATGCGCGACGCAAGTGTTGCATTGCCTCCTGCTCGGCAATCTCTTCCAGCAGTTCCTTTCGGAGTGGATGCTCCGGGTCAGATAGTACGGCCTGGGCGTTGTACGTGAGGCGTGCTTGGTGGTACCGGACAAGATCGCGCATCAGGCGAATAAAAACCAGGTTGGTTGACCGGCGTAGGGCTTCGCGGACGGTCAAAATCCGGCCGTTATCGTCCCGGTCGAAGTTGCTAAAGGTATGCACCCCACCTCCGGTGAAGAACACTTCTCCAGGACTCGCGGAATACTTTCTCTGCAACGCCCGTTCGAGCAGACCCTCGAGAGAAAGGTTTGGCTCCTCGACAAGCTGACGGGCCGCCCACTGCGTGAGCGGGTCGGGCCCACTCTTGGCTATGTCCTCGAGGAGTCGCACATCCCTAGTGTGCAACTCCCAATACAGTTCCTCGATCACCTCGAGGTAATGCGCCAACGTACGAGCTTTGGCCGTACTGCCAAGCTCAAGCTTTACCCCTTCATTGATGTCGAAGGGCTGATCCAAGTTGTCTGCGTGTACCCGTGCGATGTTCCCTTGTGGGGTCCGCTCAAACAACAAGAGGCTGTACACCACGCGGCTGGGATCGCCCGAACGCAGCAAGCGTTCCGCCTTCAAGCCCTGGCTGCGGACAAACTCCGGCGACTTCAAGTCCAAAAGTAGCTGAGTTATCCGCTGTTGTAATTCCGTATCCACCGTACTGTCAGCGGTTAAGTGCAGTTGGTGCAGCTCATAAACATTGCCCACCCCCAAAAGCCGCATCAAATGCGTTCGTAATGCGTTCACCCCTTTTCGCTCGATGAATGGTGGTGGCTCGGGTGGCTGCGCTGGAGGGAGGAATTCCACCTGGCTCGCCCGGACACTAGCTGCAAAGTCAGCATCAATTTTTCCCTGTCGTACGAGCAAGTCGAGGTATCCTGCGGCACGCTGTTCGAGACGCTGCCGGTTGTTGAGAAGGTAATCCGAAGGGGCACGCACGGCAGCTAAGAGCAAAAGGACTTGCTTGAATGCTTTCGCCCTCTGCGGCGAGTTGTATGGCTGCGCGAGCTGTTGAACGACCTCCTCCAGCTCTACTCCAAACCAGGCCTGCAACCCTTTTCCAAGGCCGTTCACTTCTCCCACGCCGGGCACGGCAGCCAAGGGTAAGGTGTTCAAATAGTCAACGATGATTTGCCGGCGGGCTGCTGTCGTGTCTGGGCCGAAACGATATGCCTTCAACGACGCCGCAAGAATCTGGCGTAGCTTTTCCCCCACACCACCAGTGCGCCCTGCAGGCGAATGGCGAAATTTTTCTAACTGCACGGCCAAAGTGCTGCCGCCTTCCAAAGCCAATTCCAGGCCGAAGTGCCGCCCTACGTACGAAAGAGCGGCCCGAGCCAGCCGGTCCCATTCAATCGCTGGATTGCTCCGCAAATCCATGGGTTGCAAAAGCTCGCGGTTTTCGATGAACAACAGCGCTTCTACGATGTCGTTTGGAATTTCCTCGAAACTGCGGAACAGCCCGCGGCGACTTGCCGCGTCGAGCAACACGGTGCCGTCGGTAGCACGCAGGACGAGTCCGGCCACCGCCGCCTCATCATAGGGAGGGGCAATCCCATTTTGGATCATCCGGACAAGCTCGGGAGATTGCCGAGCCTGTTGCTCGATGCGGTATCCCGCTTCGTAGGCTCGTGCGATGAACTCCGGCAAACGCACGTAACCACGCCGGGAGTCGAAAGGACCATCCTTAGGAAACGCGAGCCGCTCGCTTGCCCCGTCGGCGAGTTGGAACTTGGCGCTGGCGGCCCAGCGGCTGAACAGTTGTGCCTGAAGTGCCGACGTCTCGATTTCGTAAACGAGGGCGCCCCCTACCAAAGCACCGCATAGGATTTCGAACAGACACGTGGCCACGAAGCCGACAGACCTCAGTCGCTTCCACTTTCCTCGCGGCCGAGGAACCGCGGTAACCTCAACTGGTTCGACTAAGGGAGGCGCCGTTGTATCCACCACCCACCCACGCTGATAGACAGCACACTTTTCTCTAGCCCATTTCCCCAATGGCTTCTACTACAATTCTGCGACTCCTCTCGCCTTCGGGGGCTACGATCTACCCACTGCCACTGGTTTCTTATCCGGGGCCGTCCACGCCGCCATCTTGGCGCCGCAGTGGCCATTCCTGTCCGCACAACAGCCGACCGCATCCACGGCGGCTGGAAAAGTCACCCGGCTCGACCGATTGCCTCGTTCTTTCTCTTTTTGGCGCAAGAGTGCTGAGCCACCATCGATCCTTACTCGGCCCCCAGCAAGGGGGTGAGCTTCTGGTTGCCCGCCGTGCTTCTAGCCACACGCGTCCCGTGCCGCGCATTCTTCCTCTACCGTGTGTCGAAGTAAGTCGGCGCCGGTGCGCTTCGGTTTTACGGGCAGTTACGTTGGAATCCTTTTCTTGTGCGACGCTTTGGAAGGGGGGGTCCGGCTTCTTCGCCTGCAGCAACGGTGCTCCCTTCGCCACGCGAAGTGGAACAGGAATCAAAAGCTTCGGCTGCCACTGTTTCCGTAGGGAGCAGCCACCACCGGCTGTTGTCCTCGGTTTCTATGCAAGTCCGGCGGAGGCCGAGAAGTCGGAAAGGAGCCATTTTTCCCTGTTGACTCCTGCTTCGCCGGCGAAGTACGGAAGAGACACCTTTCCGAGGCTGCATTGGAGGCATGGAAGCGAAGCGCGAGAGGGAAGAGGGTCGTACGCCGGTGCGTAGCTTCGCTCACAATCGGTGGGTGCAGTGCTGCTTACGTGAGGTGAGTTCTTCGTTCGCGGCGCTGCTTGCGCTTCTTCTCTTGGCTTTGCTGGGTACGGCAAAGGCACAAACGGATTTGGGGTGTTGTCAGTTCCTCGGACCTGCCGGCGAGATATCTGCCCGGCGCTGTGCAACATTAACCCAGGCTCAGTGCAACGCCCTGCGACCACTGGCTACGTTCTTTCGCGGGCAGCGTTGCGATTCCCTGCGGCAGCGGTGCGTGTTCCAGCTAGGCCCTACGGTGGCGGCGACCCCGACATCGGCCTCTACAACCAGCCCCACACCTTCGCCAACTGCGACACCCGAACCGAGGGGATGTTGCGAGGTTGCCGCCAGCCGCGCAATCCCATTTCCTTTCTGCGGGAACGACGTTACGGCGTCGAGCTGTTTTGAGAGCTTTGGCTTTCGGGCCTCCTTTTGCCCTGAGTGCTCCTGCTCGTCCCACGACGCACCGGGTTTCTTCCTCGCTCCCGGTGGTTGTGTTCGGCCATCGCCTACACCAACTGCAAGGCTCACGGTAACACCGACTCGGGCGCCTTCGCTGCGGGTCTCCCCTCGAGTGACCCTGACGCCCACCCCGACGGCAACTCCCGCCTCCGGTTGCTGCGAGGTACCGGTCAGCGCGGCTCCGGGCAGCACCTTCTTCTGCGGAAACGATATTCCCCGCTCTGCTTGCCTCCAAACTTTCCCCGGGGCAAAGTTCTGCCCAACCTGCCGCTGCTCGTCGCACGGCGAAGCCGGGTTCGGTACGACTCGGGGACGCTGCGTTCCCTTGCGGGCAACGCGTCCCGCCCGACCTACGAGGCCGGCTTCTTAGGGCCTACCCCGCCGTGCGGGCGTCCACTTCCGTTGCCTGCAGGTAGTGATCTTGTAAAGGCTTTACCGACAGCGTCTGGCGTCGCAACAACTCTACCGCGGCCGCTGCTGCCTCGGCACCAGCAATGGTCGTGAAGTACGCAACTCGGCACTCGAGCGCAGAGCGGCGAATCGAGAACGAGTCCAGTTGCGGCCCGTAGCCTTGGGGCGTATTGATGACCATTTGTACCCGCCCTGCACGAATGGCGTCGACGCAGTGAGGACTACCTTCTGGCACCTTGTTGATGACCTCGGCGTCGATCCCATGGGCCTTCAGATAGGCCGCGGTACCGCGCGTAGCCAGCAGATGGAATCCCAGCCGGTGAAGGCGGCGAGCTACACCGAGGGTTGCAGGTTTGTCTTCATCTCGGACGCTAATGAACACCGTACCCTCGGTGGGCAAGGGGTTTCCCGCGGCCATTTGGGCCTTGGCAAACGCTGCTCCAAACGTTGCGTCGATTCCCATGACCTCACCGGTCGATTTCATCTCTGGACCCAAAAGCGTATCCACGCCCGGGAATTTCGAAAACGGGAACACAGATTCCTTCACGGAGATATGCGGCGGGACGATCTCATGGAGCACGCCCAATTCTTCCAAGGTCTTACCCGCCATCACCCGAGCAGCCACTTTGGCCAGCGCCAACCCGGTAGCCTTGCTCACGAAGGGAACGGTACGCGAAGCGCGGGGGTTGACCTCGAGCACGTAAACGTCGTGACCTTTGACGGCGAACTGGACGTTCATCAACCCCACAACCCCCAATTCCAGCGCTAACTCTTCTGTTTGGCGCCGGATCTTTTGAATGACCGCTGGCGCAAGCGAAATTGTTGGCAAAACGCAGGCGCTATCACCGGAATGCACTCCGGCTCTCTCGATGTGCTCCATGATGCCACCGATGACCACTCGCTTGCCGTCGCACAACGCATCCACGTCGAGCTCGATGGCATCCTCTAAAAACTTGTCGATCAAAATATTTCGCCCCGGCGCTGCATCCAATGCCCTCTCCATGTACTGACGCAATGCTGCATCCTCGTACACAATCTCCATCGCACGCCCTCCGAGAACATAGGAAGGCCGCACGAGCACCGGGTAGCCAATCTGGCGGGCAATCCTCAGCGCCTCTTCCACGCTCACCGCAGCATCGTTCGGAGGCTGGCGCAGCCCCAGCTTGTGCAGCATTGCCGCAAATCGTTGGCGATCTTCCGCTCGATCAATGGCATCCGGTGGCGTGCCCAAAATTCTCACGCCCGCCCTCTCCAGGGGAACTGCCAGTTTGAGCGGCGTCTGCCCTCCAAATTGCACAATAACCCCAACTGGCTGCTCCCGCTGCACAATGGCCAAAACGTCTTCAATTGTCAGCGGCTCGAAATAAAGGCGATCCGAGGTATCGTAGTCCGTACTGACCGTTTCCGGATTACAGTTGACCATGACGGTCTCGAACCCATCCTCCTTGAGGGCAAACGCGGCGTGCACGCAGCAGTAATCGAACTCGATTCCTTGGCCGATCCGGTTTGGTCCCCCACCCAAGATGACCACCTTGGGCCGCGTGGAGGGCAACGCTTCATCTTCGCGCTCATAGGTGGAATACAGGTAAGGCGTATATGCGGGGAATTCCGCGCCACAGGTATCCACCATCTTGTACACTGGCGCAATCTTGGCCTCCGTGCGCCACTGGCGAATGGTTTCCTCCGCGACTCCGGCGAGTTGTGCCAAGCGCGCATCGGAGAAACCGAGCTGCTTGCACCGGCGCAACGTGTTTGCTGATAGTCCCCCGCGGCTCTGCGCTTCGGCGCGAATCAGCTTTTCCTCGTCGACGATTTGTTTCACGTTCCCCAAAAACCATGGGTCGATCTTGGTCAGCGAGTACACTTCTTCGACCGTCATGCCCATGCGGAACGCCTCAGCCAGGTACCACAGGCGTCGGGCATTGGGGCGCCGCAATTTTTCTTGCAACTCTTCAGGGCTCCCCGCGGCAGGACCCCGCCCTCGCTCATCGAACCCGTACGCATCGATTTCCAACGAACGAATGGCTTTTTGGAGCGACTCCTTGAACGTCCGACCAATCGCCATCACCTCGCCCACCGACTTCATCTGGGGGCCCAACTCATCTTTCGCAGAGGGAAATTTTTCGAAGGTGAAGCGTGGAATTTTCGTGACCACGTAGTCGATCGTGGGTTCGAAGCTGGCCGGGGTCTCGCGCGTGATTTCGTTCCGAATCTCATCCAGTGTGTAACCGACGGCGAGTTTCGCCGCGATTTTCGCGATCGGAAAACCCGTAGCCTTACTTGCTAGAGCCGAACTCCGGGAGACTCGTGGGTTCATTTCGATGACGACCATCCGCCCGTCGTTTGGGTTTACTGCGAACTGAATATTCGAACCCCCAGTGTCGACCCCGATTTCGCGAATGACACGAATCGCCGCGTCGCGCATGCGCTGGTATTCTTTGTCCGTCAGCGTCTGCGCCGGTGCCACCGTGATGCTGTCGCCCGTATGCACACCCATTGGATCGAAGTTCTCGATCGAGCAAACGATGACCACGTTATCTTTCCCGTCGCGCATGACCTCGAGCTCGAACTCTTTCCACCCTGCGATGGACTCTTCCAACAGCACCTCGTGAATGGGCGAAGCCGCGAGGCCCCAGGACACATGATCGAGGAAGTCCTCCTCTGTCTCGACCAGACTACCTCCTGTCCCCCCTAACGTTCGCGACGGGCGAATAATCAGAGGCAAGCCGATTTCGTCCCGGATCGCTTTTGCCTCCGCCAAGCTTCGCGCGTATCCAGATCGAGGCAGGTCGAGCCCAATCCGGGCCATCGCCTCTTTGAATAAGTGCCGGTCTTCCGCTTTCTTGATGGCCTCCAGTTTCGCTCCGATGAGCTCCACACCGTAGCGATCCAAGACCCCCGCCTCGCCCAGCTCGAGCGCGATGTTCAAACCGGTCTGCCCACCTACCGTCGGTAAGAGCGCGTCCGGGCGCTCCGCGGCAATCACTTTCTCCACCATCTCGGCGGTAAGTGGCTCCACGTAGGTCCGGTGAGCAAAGCCGGGATCGGTCATAATCGTCGCCGGGTTGGAGTTAACCAAGATCACGCGGTAACCATGTTCCCGAAGTGCCTTGCAGGCTTGGGTTCCCGAGTAATCGAACTCGCAAGCTTGTCCAATCACGATCGGGCCGGACCCAATGAGCAAGATGCTTTGAATATCAGTTCGTTTTGGCATCGGTGTGCTCTCCTACACTAGAGGTTTCCGCTGGTGCATCAGGTGGAGGAAGCGCTCGAACAGGTACGTCGCATCGTGCGGTCCCGGAGACGCCTCGGGATGATACTGCACGGAAAACAGGGGCAACTGCGCATGCGCGAGCCCCTCGACCGTTTGATCATTCAGGTTGATGTGCGTGAGTTCCGCCACGCCCGACAAGGAGTCGACATCCACGGCAAAGCCATGGTTTTGCGCCGTGATTTCGACTTTGCGCGTCGTCAAATCCATGACCGGTTGATTGCCCCCATGGTGACCGAACTTAAGCTTGTAAGTGCGACCACCAAGCGCCAGAGCCAAAATCTGGTGCCCGAGGCAGATGCCGAAAATCGGCTTTTGCCCGATCAACTCGCGCACGATTCTGGCATATGGGCCAACATCGGGATCGCCTGGTCCGTTAGAGAGGAAGATTCCGTCTGGGTTCCACGAAAGTACCTCGCGCGCTGGAGTGGTCGCCGGTACGACGCGTACCCGGCACCCCAGGCGGACGAGATGGCGCAAAATGTTGCGTTTCACACCGTAGTCGTACGCGACAACAAATGGGCCCCGCTCCGATGCGACCTCGCCGTATCCTCGTTCCCAACTCCAGGTCGACTCCTGCCATTCGTAAGGCTCGGCACAGGTAACCCGCCGCACTAAGTCCTGCCCGACCATGGGGCGTACCTGCCTCGCCTTCTCCACCACCTTCCGCGGGTCACGCTCCACGGTAGAGATCACAGCCGACTGGGCTCCACGGTCCCGGATGTGCCGTACAAGTTCGCGTGTATCGATGCCTTGAATGCCGGGGATCCCGTGCCGCCGCAGGTACCCTGCCAGCGACTCTTTGGCCCGCCAATTACTCGGCTCCTCCCAGTACTCGCGAACGATAAACCCCTCCACCCACGGCCGCTCAGACTCGACGTCCTCCTCGTTCACCCCCACGTTGCCAATTTCCGGGTATGTCATGCACACGAGCTGACCGCAGTAGGAAGGGTCCGTGAGGATCTCCTGATAACCGGTCATCGACGTATTGAACACAATTTCTCCGGCGGCCTCCCCGTCTGCACCGAATGACTCGCCTTCGAATACGGTTCCGTCGGCCAATGCCAGAATCGCTGTCATGTTCGTTCTCCTTCGCCGGGTTCTCCCAGTCGCCACTTGATCTCTCCCCCGACTAGAGTCATTACGGCACGTCCCCGCAGCTCACGGCCGAGAAAAGGGGTGTTGCGCGACCGCGAGTGTAAACTTTCCGCCTCCACTAACCAGGTGAGCTCGGGGTCGATCAACGTAATGTCCGCCGGAGCACCCACCGTCAGGCTCCCGCCCGGAACCCTGAGGATCCGCGCAGGATTCGTGCTCAGGGCCGCGATCATTTGCTTACGGCTCCAACCAATCTCGCGAGCCATTGCGAGCGTCAGGGGCAAAGCGGTTTCTAAACCGATGATACCGTTGGCGGCACGATCGAACTCGCAAAGTTTCTCGTCCGTGTGGTGAGGCGCGTGGTCGGTAGCAATGCAGTCGATGGTACCATCGAGCAAGCCTTCCCGAAGCGCCCGTACGTCCTCTTCTGTCCGCAACGGTGGATTCATTTTTGCGTGAGTGTTGTAGCCCGCCACCGCAGCCTCCGTCAGCGAGAAATGATGGGGGGTCGCCTCTGCGGTCACGGGCAAGCCACGCCGCTTGGCGGCGCGCACAAGTTCCACGGAGCCAGCGGTACTGATATGGGCAATGTGTAAATGTCCGCCCGTGCGCTCGAGAATAGCTAAATCCCGTGCCACCATGGCCTCTTCGGCTGCCTTGGGAATTCCGCGCAAACCCAAGCGAAACGACCACTCTCCCTCGTTCATCACTCCGCCTTGAGACAAAGCTCGGTCTTCCTCATGCGCAATCACCGGCAGGCCGAACGTGCTGGCATACTCGAGTGCACGTCGCATGAGGGAAGCGTCTTCGATCGGCTGGCCGTCGTCCGAAACCGCCACGATTCCCGCCCGATGCATCTCGCCCATTTCGGCGAGCTCCTTACCCTGTAGGCCTTTGCTCACTGCACCCACAGGGTACACTCGAGCCAGGCCAGCCATTCGCGCGCGCTCGAGGATGAATTCGGTGACAGCGGCGGAGTCGTTGACCGGCAGGGTGTTTGCCATGCAGGCGACTGCAGTGAACCCGCCGGCTACGGCTGCGGCCGTGCCTGTGGCCACTGTCTCTTTGTATTCGTAGCCGGGCTCGCGCAGGTGCACATGCATGTCGATCAAGCCGGGCACCACCCACAGGCCTTCGGCCTGAATCACCAGGTCGCTGTCGTCGGGCCTGACCGACCCGGCCGCAACGACTGCCGCGATGCGCCCGTTCACCACGTGCAGGTCAGCCACAAGCTCCAAGTCGTTTGCTGGGTCGATCACCAGTCCGCCGCGAATCCACAAACTCATCGGCTCGCTCTCCGCCTTGCTCGACCAATCGCGGCCAGTTGGGGCCTCTCGGTTTCAGCATCCGCCCGGCGGGCACCGGTGCCCAACAAGTACAGCACGGCCATCCGCACGGCCACGCCGTTGGCAACCTGGTCCAAAATCACGGAATAAGGACCGTCCGCCACCTCACTCGATATTTCGATCCCGCGGTTCAGTGGGCCGGGGTGCATGACGATGACATCCGGCTTGGCCAAGCGCAAATGTGCCTCGGTAAGACAGTAATAGCGGGCATACTCGTCGACAGACGGAATGAAGTTCCCCACCTGCCGTTCGCGTTGCAATCGAAGCAGCATCACCACATCGGCCCCGGCCACACCTTCTCGCAAGTCCGTTGTCGTAAAGGCCAAGGCTGCACATTCGGGCGGTAAAAGCGTTCGCGGACCTACTAAGCGCACCTCGGCGCCCAGAGTGCGCAGTGCATAGAGGTTGGAACGCGCCACCCTGCTGTGCAAAATGTCGCCCACAATGGCAACAACTAAACCCTCGATTCGGCCTTTTTGCTCCCGAATCGTCAGGAGGTCGAGGAGTGCCTGGGTCGGATGCTCATGGCAGCCGTCGCCCGCGTTGACCACGGAACACTCAAGACATTGGGCTAACAAGTGAGGAGCGCCCGCGCTCGGGTGGCGCAACACGAGGATGTCTGGCTGCATCGCGGCCAAATTTCGCGCTGTGTCTAGGAGGGTTTCGCCCTTCGTGGCGCTGCTGGTGGAGCCGCTTAGGCTCACAAAATCCGCGCTCATCCGCTTGGCAGCAATTTCGAAGGAGATGCGCGTGCGCGTGCTTGGTTCGAAAAACGCGGCCACCACGGTTTTGCCCCGCAGCGTGGGAACCTTTTTTATTTCTCGCTCGGAAATTTCCTTGAAAGAGGCCGCGGTGTCCAAAAGAAACAGAATCTCCTCACGATTGAACCCTTCGAGCCCCAACAAATGCCGCCGTGAAAAGTTCATATCACCCTTCCCGCCTGTGCAGCACGACTTCCTCCACACCGTCGCTCTCGGCAAGCCGCACCTGCACTTCCTCGTCGAGCGAGGTGGGAAGATTTTTCCCCACGTAATCGGCCCGGATCGGGAGCTCGCGGTGTCCTCGGTCCACCAAGACGCAGAGTTGCACGCTCCGCGGCCGACCCAGGTCCACCAGTGCATCGAGCGCCGCTCTCACCGTGCGGCCCGTAAACAACACGTCATCCACCAAGATCACCCGGCGATCATCGATGGGGAAATCCACCTTCGTCTCTTTCACCTCCGGCTGTTGCCGGCTGCGGCTCAAGTCGTCTCGGTAAAGGGTGATATCGATGATCCCCATGGGCACCGTGGTGCCATCGATTTCGGCAAGCTTACGACGCAGTCGCTCGGCCAGATGCACTCCTCGCGAGCGGATGCCAATGAGCACCAAGTCCTCGAGGCCTTTGTTCCGCTCCACGATCTCATGAGCGATCCGGGTCAACGCCCGATCGATTCCGCGAGCGTCTAAGACGACCCGCTCACCGCTCATGGGACCTCCAGGCCAAAAAAAAGCCCCCTCGCATCGAGGGGGCATTGCTGTCTACTTCTGAGCTGGTCTTCGTAATTGGCATGGACTTTCCTTTCTGGCCTCGCTGGACCAGATTAAAGGAGCGCACAAGCTTGAGGCAGCTCTTCTACCGATAAAGATCAGGGCTGTCAACTTGGTCCCCGGGTGTTGAACCGGTTCATCGCGACTTCCAGACCCTCTGTGACCACAACTTCGACTGCATCCGCCGCCCGCTCGATCCCTTCCAGGACCACCGGCCACTCAGCCTGGGTGAAGCGACTCAAAACAAAGTCGACAATCTCTCCCCTCCGGGGTTGGCCAATGCCCACTCGAACACGCGGCACGTCCTGAGTTTTCAGAGCGGTCAGGATAGAGCGCAGGCCCTTGTGCCCACCGTCCGACCCGCGTTTTCTCACCCGAACCGTGCCCAAGGGTAACGCAACATCATCTAAAATCACGAGCAGTTGTTCTGGCGCGAGCGACCACTGCTTCAAAGCCTCTACGGCAGCCAAACCAGACAAGTTCATGTACGTCCGCGGTTTGGCAAGAAGGACCTCGGTAGCGCCAAGTCTTCCTCTTCCCCACAGCAATGCCGGCAGCCTTCCGGTGAGTACGATGTGGTGGCGATGCGCCAAGGCATCGACCACAGCAAAACCGATATTGTGGCGGGTTTCTTCGTACTCTTCCCCAGGGTTCCCCAGTCCAAGGATCAGCCACCTGGGCGCTCGCAGCTCCCGCGTCATCGCCGCTCTCCGCACAAAGGGTGCACACCCAATTGAATATCTTCTTGCGCACTGCGTCGAGTTGCGCTGCAGCCCAAGCGGATCCCCCCTCCGCAAGCTGCTGAGCTGGTGGGCCCCCTCCCCCGGCCCGCCAGCTCCCCCTCCCCTCCCCGTAAATCCCGGGGCCGATCTTCCACGGCCCCGGGCCCTCCCTGAAACGCTTCAGCCATCGGCCCCCACTTCTGGGCTCAGTAAGGTTCCGGAAAAAGGCACTAGCCACGAGACCACCCAGCGCACCCGTAGTTGTTCGAGCCGGGCACACCACGCCCGCCAGCTCGGGCTGCTATTTCTTTCCTCCCACTGGTGACACAAGGTCGCAAAATCGCTGGCGCTCCAAAGAAGCAGCGCCTCACCAGGCCGCATCGGCGATGCGTAAGCGCCCACGAGGGAAATTCCGTAAGATTCCATGGCCGGAAGCAACGACGACTCGACCTCGGCGAAAAACTCTGGGAGAATGGACCAAGGGATACGGTAAATCTGTTGCTCGGTCACCCAGCCCTTTATGCCCTTGGCGGCAAGTCGCGAGCGGCTCGGGCAAAACGGTGCTGGCTCTAAAATGCGGTCGAACCCTCCGCGACGATAACGCACCATGGCCGTCCACCAAGCACTAAGGTGATGATCGCGCTGGCGAGGGTGGAACTGCCTCTCCAAAGACTGTGACCAGTGACCCCATCCGTCCATCTCCCACAAATTCACCACGCGGGGCCATCGGTGTGTGCTTCCAATGACCCGCCACGTTCCCACGAGGCGAGAGATTCCGGCTTCCTCGGAATGACGGGCGCGCTCGAGAACGGCTTGCATGTAAGCTGTGGCGCCGTCTCCTCTGATGTCAACCGTCTCGTGGAGGTAAAGCATCGTTTTCGGGACTATGGGCAATCACAGATCGGTGCACTGGGCAAGCGGTGCGTGTGATCTGCCAGCACGCACGGTTGCCCGTAGAGCAGCACTGCTCTACATGCCGCACATGGACCAAGAGAGGCTTTCGACCATTGATTTCGACTCCTTCAGCGCCGCCCTGCCTCCAGAAGCCAGGGGCGTGGCCAAGGCTGTCAGCCAGAAACTGTTCGAGACCCGTACGATTATCATCTGTGGCGAGATCACCATGCCCTTGGCCCACGCGGTTACGGCCCAAGCACTGGCGCTCGCCGCGGTCTCGGACGAAGAAATTACTGTGATCGTGCACTCCCCAGGAGGGCATGTGGAGTCAGCCGACACAATTTTCGACATCCTCACGTTCATTCGCCCGCGGGTGCGTATGATCGGCACTGGATGGGTAGCAAGTGCCGGAGCCCACATATTTCTGGCGGCCGACAAGCCCAACCGTTACTGCCTGCCGAACACTCGTTTTCTGTTGCACCAGCCTGCGGGAACGGCTGGAGGCCGTGCAACGGACTTGGAAATCGAGGCGCAGGAGATCCTCAAAATGCGGGCGCGCTTGAGCCGCATTATCGCGGAAAAGACCGGCCAGCCACTGAAGCGAGTGGAGCGGGACACCGAGCGGAACTTTTGGATGAGCGCCGAAGAGGCCTTAGAATACGGGCTCGTCAGCAAAATCATTCGCTCGGTCGACGAGCTCGCAAAGAAGTAAACCGCATTGCATGCCCCCTGGGCTTACCGCTGTCCTCTTAAGTCTGGCCTTTGCCGGGATTCTCTCCGCACGAGGGGTCGTACCCTACAAAACCGAATTCCGCACACCGTGGCGCCGGGCGGCCGCATTCGCTTTATGGGTTGTCGTTCTTGCGTTCGTGGTGTTTCTGCCGGTGAGCTCCACCGGGGCGGATGGGCCTCCTCGTCTAGACGAAGGTAGCTTTGCTCTTTTGTTTGTCGGCCACGCAGCTCTTTGCCTGTTTTTGTTGCTTTGGTGGGCGTTGCGGGGCGACATTGCCCTCAGCCGTTTTCTCTACCTCGAAGGCCATCCAGCACTGTTAGCGAGGCGTTTGATGATTGGTGTCGCTGCTGGGCTGAGCGGCTGGGCGCTGACCCTGACCGTCACGGCGATCGTCGCCAGCATCTGGTTTCAAGGAACTCGCTCTCTGCCTGAGGTGGACATTCCGGAGGTTGTACTTTGGATGGTAGAACTGCCGGCGATCCAGAAAAGTGCGCTGATCCTCGTCGCCATGACCGTAGAGGAAGCCTTTTTCCGGGCATTTCTACAACCGCGACTTGGCCTGTTGCTTTCCAGTGTTTGCTTTGGGTTGAGCCACTTTAGCTACGGGCTCCCATTCTTAGTGGTGGGAGTGTTTGTCGTTTCGCTGTTTTTGGGCTGGCTGTTCCAACAAACACAGCACCTGCTGCCCAGCATCGTCGCACACGGCGTATTCGATGCAGTGCAGCTTTTTCTTGTACTGCCGTGGGCAGCAAAACATGCTGCGTACTTCTCCTAAGTTCAGCACGGAGAGCACGGCCAACCTCCATATCCCGGCTACGCACGATCACCGTTCTCGGGTAAGAACTCCGGTATGACGGAGCATGTGCAAACAACGGTCACGCTCGACGGCAACGAAGCGGTCGCTCGAGTGGCTTACCAGCTAAGCGAAATCATTGCCATTTACCCGATCACGCCGAGCTCGCCCATGGCCGAACTCGCTGACGAATGGGCAGCAAGGGGACGCAAGAACCTGTGGGGTACCGTGCCGCAAGTGATCGAAATGCAGTCTGAAGCCGGAGCCATCGCTGCCGTTCACGGTGCCATCCAGGCTGGCGCCCTAGCTACGAGCTTTACGGCTTCACAAGGCTTGCTGCTCATGATCCCCGACATGTTCAAGATCGCTGGCGAGCTTTCCCCGTTTTGTTTGCACGTGGCTGCGCGAACCGTGGCAACGCATGCCTTGTCGATCTTCGGCGACCATTCCGACGTCATGGCCTGCCGCTCTACGGGGTTTGCCTTCCTTTGCAGCGCTTCGGTGCAGGAAGCGCAGGACCTCGCGTGCATCGCGCACTTAGCCACTCTGCAAGGCCGCGTTCCGTTCGTGCATTTCTTCGACGGGTTTCGCACCTCGCACGAGGTCGCCAAGATTTTTCCCCTGAGTGACCGCGACCTACTCGCCCTCTTACCCGAGGAGTGTGTTGCCGCGCACCGGGCTCGAGCACTGAGTCCTGACAAGCCGACACTTCGCGGATCCACCCACAATCCTGACACGTACTTCCAGGCCCGCGAGGCCGTCAACCGCTTTTACGAGGCGTTACCGCGACTCGTTCAAGACTGCATGGCTCGGTTCGCTTTGCAAACAGGACGGCGGTACGGTTTGTTCGACTACTACGGTCACCCTGAGGCCGAGCGGGTCATCATCGCCATGGGTTCAGCCTGTGAGACAATCGCTGAGGTTGTCGACGACCTTACAAAACGGGACGAACGGGTTGGCCTTGTGCGGGTACGGCTTTTCCGACCGTTCTCTTCGCTCGCGTTCCTTGACACGTTACCTCGCACGGTGCGTTCGATCGCGGTGCTGGACCGTACGAAGGAGCCAGGAGCGACGGGTGAGCCACTCTATCAAGAGGTTGCCACGGCAATCGTAGATCACTGGTCAGCTTGCTTTCCCGAACAAGCTTTGCCGCGCCTTTGTGGCGGTCGTTATGGGCTAGCATCGAAGGAGTTCACACCGGCCATGGTGAGGGCGATCCTCCGTGAACTCGACGGCGAAAAGCCGCGCCCCCGATTCACCGTTGGCATCGTCGACGACGTCACCCATCTTTCGTTGGCCGTACCTAACGAACCGGAGGACGAGCCTAGCGACGTGTGGCGGGGTGTTTTTTACGGACTGGCCTCCGACGGCACAGTGGGGGCGAACAAAAACTCGGTGAAGATCATCGGCGAACGCACCTCTTTGTGGGCACAAGCCTATTTCGTCTACGACTCCAAAAAAGCCGGGTCAGTCACGGTCTCGCACTTGCGCGTCGCACCTCGACCCATCCGCTCTGCCTATCTCGTCACACGGGCCAATTTCGTCGCCTGTCACCGCTTTTCTTTGCTGGACCGAGAAAACCTCCTAGAGGTCGCGGCTCCAGGGGCCACGGTGCTCTTCAACGCGCCTTTTGCCCCGGAGGAACTTTGGGACCACTTGCCGCGCGAAGTCCAGCAAACTGCGGTGGAGCGTGGGCTCCGGCTTTTCACCATCGATGCGCAGGCTCTTGCAGAGCGATTCGGCTTGGGTGGGCGAATCAATACCATCATGCAAACTTGCTTCTTCCATTTGACGCACCTCTTGCCAATGGAGGAGGCGCTTGAAGGGATCAAAGAAGCCATCGTTCTCACTTACGGCCGCTTCGGGGACACGGTGGCAAGACGCAATTTAAACGCGGTGGCTGCGGCGTTGGACGAGCTGCACGCAGTCCCCGTCAGGGAGGTGACGGCAGCTCGACACTGCCAAATGCCAGAGGTTCGTGACCCAAGACCCTTCGTGCGCAGTGTCACAGCAGCGTTAATCGCGGGCCGAGGGAACTTGCTGCCAGTGAGCGCCTTTCCCGTGGACGGTACGTGGCCCACGGGAACGGCAAAGTGGGAGAAACGGAACATCGCTTTGGAAATTCCTGTCTGGGATCCCCAGGTCTGCATCCAGTGCAACAAGTGCGCGCTCGTGTGTCCGCATGCGGCAATTCGAACCAAGGTCTACCCGGAGGACGCGCTTGCGGGTCAGCCACCATCGTTTCTCTCCGTAGCCTACAAGGGTCACGAGTTTCCCCACCACCGCTACACGGTACAAGTTGCGCCCGAAGACTGCACAGGGTGTCGGCTTTGCTACGCCATTTGCCCCGCCAAGGACCGTAGCAATCCGCGCCACAAGGCCCTGGAAATGGTGCCGCAAGCGCCACGTCGGGAGGACGAGCGTCGGAATTACGAGTTTTTCTTGCAACTGCCCGAGCCTGACCGCACAACGCTCCACCTCGACGTCAAGACTTCCCAGTTCTTAGAGCCGCTCTTCGAATACTCCGGGGCGTGTGCAGGATGCGGGGAAACCCCGTACATTAAATTGCTGACGCAGCTATTTGGCGACCGCCTGCTCATCGCCAACGCAACTGGGTGTTCCTCCATCTATGGCGGCAATCTGCCAACCACACCGTACAGCATGAATGCTGAGGGAAGGGGGCCTGCCTGGTGCAACTCTCTGTTCGAGGACAACGCAGAGTTTGCGCTGGGGATGCGTCTTGCCCTCGACCAACTCGAGACATATGCCCGCAGCCTGTTGCGGCGGTTGGCGGGCCAGCTTGGGGAACAGCTCGTCGATGCACTCCTCTTAGCCAACCAAGACTCGGAAGCCGACATTGCAGCGCAGAGGAACCGTGTGAAGGAATTACGCCAACGGCTCGCACTATTGGCGGCCCCGGAAGCCAAGACCTTAAACGAACTAGCCGATTACCTCGTGAAAAAGAGCGTCTGGGCTATCGGCGGAGACGGCTGGGCGTATGACATTGGCTTCGGGGGTCTGGACCATGTGCTGGCTTCGGGTGCCAACGTCAACATCCTCGTTCTCGACACGGAGGTCTACTCCAACACCGGAGGCCAACAATCCAAGGCGACTCCCCTTGGGGCCGCAGCCAAGTTTGCCTCGGCGGGGAAAACGACGGCGAAGAAGGACCTCGGATTGATCGCCATGGCATACGGGACGGTGTACGTAGCCCGGATCGCTTTTGCGGCGAGAGACCAGCACACTGTGCGCTCGTTTTTAGAGGCCGAGTCCTATCCAGGCCCTTCGCTCCTCATCGCCTACAGTCATTGCATTGCCCACGGGTACGACTTGGCTTTTGCCGGCGACCAGCAACGCCGCGCGGTCCAATCAGGGTACTGGCCAATTTACCGCTTCGACCCCCGCCGCATCGAAAAGGGAGAGAACCCTTTGCAAATTGACATGCCAGAACCACGCCTGCCACTTGAGGAGTTTGCTTATCAAGAGACGCGTTTCCGCATGGTGGAACAACTAGACCGGGAGCGCTTCCGATCCCTGATGCGCCGCGAGCAAGAGGAAATCTTGCGCCGGTTTCGGCTCTATGAGCAAATCGCTCAGCTCAGGCTACCTCAGATTGTCTCCAACGAAGCGCCAGGAGGGGGATCATGATTGACTTACGGACGAATTATCTCGGGCTTACCTTGGCGCACCCGATTATGCCAGGGGCATCGCCCCTCGTAGACGACCTCGATGCGGTACGCCGCCTCGAGGATGCAGGAGCCTCAGCCATTGTGATGCACTCCCTTTTCGAGGAGCAAATTGAACTCGAAGAGCAAAGCACCATCTGGAGCATGGAGGTACACGCCGAAGGATACGCCGAAGCGCTTTCCTACTTCCCTCGACCCGACATGTTTACCCTCGGCCCAGAGCAGTACTTGGAGCAAATCCGCCGCATTAAAGCGGCAGTAGATGTGCCAGTGATTGCCTCCTTGAACGGCATCTCTGCCGCTGGATGGCTGCGGTACAGCGAACTTATCGAGCAGGCAGGGGCGGATGCCCTCGAACTCAACGTTTATTACGTCGCCACACGCCCGACGGAAACCTCGGACAAAGTGGAGCAACGCGTTCTCGACGTGCTCCGGGCCGTGCGTAGCCGGGTGAAGATCCCGGTGGCGGTGAAACTCTCGCCGTTTTACTCCGCCCTGACCGCTTTTGCGCGCGCGCTCGCAGAACGGGGAGCGAACGGGCTGGTCTTATTCAACCGCTTTTACGAGCCAGACTTCGATATCGAAGCCTTAGAGGTCGTGCCTCGGCTGCGGCTCTCTGAACCTGGGGAGCTACTTTTACGCTTGCACTGGCTTGCCATCCTGCGCCCACAACTAGGCATCTCGCTAGCGGCCACAGGGGGCATTCACTCGGCCTCCGACGTCGTCAAGGCGCTCTTGGCGGGGGCGGACGTAGTCCAGGTAGTCTCCGTGCTCCTTCAGTTCGGCCCAGAGTACCTGGGCAAAATCCTGAAAAACTTCCAGCAATGGATGGAAGACCACGGCTACTCCTCCATCGACGAACTGCGTGGGGCCTTGAGTTTGAGCCGCTGCCCCAACCCCGAAGCCTTCGAGCGCGGGAATTACATGCGGGTGCTGCAGTCGTGGTCCGGAAGAGCTTGAGCCCCAGGCTCTGAACTGCCTTGCGCTCGACGCACTACTTCTCGTCCAGCTCCGTAATCGGATCCCAGCGGGGAGGCGGAGTGCGAAGCAGCATTCGACAGCGGGTGAGGAAGAATTGAGCGGCGGCGTCGCTCCTTGGTCCGTCTGCAAGCGAAGCGAACCTCCGCTCCGCCACTTCGAATTCGCCACGCCGGTACGCTGCCAACGCTTCCGCAAACTTCCCTCGGTTGCGTATTTTGTCGAGTTCCGACGCCTGCTGGCCTTCCCCGAGGAGTTCGAACACCCGCACTGGCTGTTCTCGGCCTTTCACCCGCACGGTATCGATTTCCCGCACCCAAAAGCTTTCGGGAAGTGCCCTCGCTGTTGCTTCGGCCAGAAGGATACTGGTGCCATACACCTTGTTCAGCCCTTCTAGCCGCGCGGCAAGGTTCACGTTGTCACCTACGACGGTAAGGCTCAGGTGTTCCGCAGAACCCATATTTCCGAATACAACTGAGCCCGAGTTGATCCCAATGCGAATTTCCAGCTCGGGCCAACCCTTCGCCCTCCACTCCGGGAGGAGCTGTTGCAACCGGTTTTGCATAGCTAACGCCGCGCGGCATGCAGCAACGGCGTGGTCGGACCGGGGCACCAACGGCACACCCCAAACCGCCATGATCCCGTCACCCATGTACTTGTCGAGCATTCCGCCGTGGGCGAACACGACCTCCGTCATCGCTCCCAGGTAGGAGTTGAGGAACTCCACCAAAACCTCCGCAGGAAGCTGCTCACAGAGCGTGGTGAAGTTTTTCACATCCGAAAACAACACCGTGCAGTCAACCTTTTCTCCCCCGAGTTTCAACCGCTCGGGGTGTTCACTAACCAGTGCGGCCGCTGCCGGACTCAAGTACAGCTCGAGAGCCCGCCGGATTTTTCGTCGCTCCCGCTCTTCCCACACGTAACGGCGCACGCTCCCGCCTATCAAAGCAAGCCCGGCAACTAGCGTGGGCGAGACGACGGGCAACACCATGCCCCACCCCTGCAGCGCCCCTTGGCACAGGACCACAAACGCACACATCAGGACCAAAGAGGCCACAACACCCTTAAGCCCACGTGTTCGGGCCACGAACCAGCTCACCCCAAAAGACAGTAGCAGCCAAGACGCCACTTCGAGCCCAGCAGCCCACCACGGCTCCAGCAAGAACCGTCCCTGCAGAACATGGTCGATCACAGTTGCGTGAATCTCCACCCCCGGAAACGCCGGATCGGTTGGAGTGACACGCTGGTCGTAGACCCCAATTGCCGTCACCCCGACCAGCACGATCTTGTCGCGCAATTGGTCTTGGGGAACGCGACCGCGCAAGACATCCACAGCCGACAGGTGCGGGAAAGTACGGCCAGGGCCCCGGAAACCCAGACGCAACGTACCCCTCCGCTCTACCGGGATGCGGAGGTTTCCCAACGAGACTTCGTCTACTCCGAACTCGTCGACCACGATCCGAGCCCTTTGCCCTATCGCTTGCCGAAGGATGGCGAGCGACAAAGGAGGCACCAATTGCTCCCCGTAGCGGATCACCAGCGGTATTCGGCGAACGGTGCCGTCCGCGTCCAAAATAAAATTAAAATAACCCAAATCTTCCGCCGCGCCGCTGAGTTCGGGCAAGTTGGGTGTCAGGATTGCCACCTGCGTGGGCTGTGGAGGAATCCAACGGAGCCCCTGCTGGCTTCGTACATGCACCACGTCGTAAGGACGTACGAGGTTCTCCGCAGCCGGCGGCCCGTGCGGTTCGAACCGAAAAAAATAACCCAACACGTAAATCGGCGCCTCCGCCAAGGCTTCGGCGAGCGCCCGGTCTTCGTCTGCACCTGCAGGGGATTCCGAAGGCTCCGACTGGACGATATCGATCCCCACCACCTTCGGCTGGGCCTCGGCAATCCGCCGCAACAGGTGGGCCATGGTGCTCCGCGGCCATGGCCAGCGACCCACTTCCCTAAGGCTCGCATCGTCAATAGCAACGATCACGAGCCGGGGATCCGGCGGACCCTGAGTGCGGCCCAAGAGGAGGCGGAGGTCGGTCGCGCGTTCTTCGAGCAGGACAAGCTGGGAGCAGCCAGTCACACGCAAGCTGCCGACTATGGCAACCGCGAACAAACCGATCCAGAAGGGTCCAAGCCTTCCCCGCGCCATGCAAGATGCTCAGAGGCGGCCACCGCGGGTCATACGCTCCAAGTCCAACAACTCCTCCACCTCGGCAGGGCTGAGCTTACTTTCCTTGAGCAAAGCCTCCCGAACCGACCAATTCCGCTCCAGGGCGATTTTGTAAAGCCGCGCTGCCTCGTCGTAGCCGATGCGTGGGGCCACCACGGTCATCAGAGCGAGCGACTGCTCCGCGTGCCACCGGCACCGCTCGGCATTGGCTCGAATACCGCGCACACATTTCTCCGTGAGCATCCGTGCCGCGTTACCCAAGAGCTCCAAACTCTCCAGCAAGGTGTGAGCGATAATCGGCATCATCGTGTTGAGCTCCAGGTTGCCGTTCAGACCTGCAACCGTAATGGTCACATCGTTTCCGATCAGGCGAGCGCAAACCATATTCACCGCTTCCGGCACAACAGGGTTGACTTTTCCCGGCATGATGCTGGATCCGGGCTGCGTGGCTGGAAGCTCGATCTCTGCCAAGCCGGTGCGCGGCCCTGACGAAAGCAAGCGCAGGTCGTTAGCGAGTTTCATCAAGCCCACAGCCACGGTCCGTACGGCAGCGGACACCTCCACGGCAGCATCGCGTTGCTGCAATGCCTCAAACGCATTTTTTGCGCGGGTAAACATCAGCCCCGTAAGCCGCCGCAGTTCGGTGACCACGCGTTGGCCAAACTCCGGGTGGGCATTCAGCCCAGTACCTACGGCCGTACCACCAACAGCCAGCTCCGCCAGATGAGCCCGCACACTTTCCAAGCGTGCGATCCCGTGCTGCACAATGCTGGCGTACCCGGAAAACTCCTGGCCCAGAGTGATCGGCACAGCATCTTGCAAGTGGGTCCGCCCTGCCTTGACCACCGAAGCGAACTCAGTGGCTTTGTCTTCCAATGCTTTGCCAAGCTCCCGCATCGCGGGTAGCGTATGCCGCTCTAGGGCATCCAACGCCGCCACGTGCATTGCCGTCGGAAATACGTCGTTCGTACTCTGGCAAAGGTTCACATGATCGTTGGGGTGCACGGCAGCGCGGTCCGATCGGTCTTTCCCCAGAAGTTCGCGGGCTCGAGCGGCAATGACCTCGTTGGCATTCATATTCGTCGAGGTTCCGGAGCCGGTTTGAAACACATCGACGACAAATTCTCGGTCGAACGTTCCCTCTGCCACCTCCAGAGCAGCCTTTTCGATGGCTTCAGCCAAGTCGTTCGGCAAAAGTCCCAGGCTCTTGTTCACGCGCGCAGCGGCAACCTTGACGAGGCCCAGTGCCCAGATGAACCTACGAGAGAAGCGCAGCCCTGATACTTGAAAGGTCTGCCGGGCTCGTTCCGTTGAGGCTCCGTAATAAGCGTCGGCTGGGACCGCGACCTCGCCCATGGAGTCGCGTTCCATCCGCACCTGGCTCATGATGCTAACCTCGATTTAGTATTCGATTAGCGACAAGACAGGACGGGGTGCCAGGCGCCTGCGGCCACCGAGGGCCGTAAGCTCGATGACAAACGCACAGGCCACTACCTGTCCTCCCAGCCGCTCCACCAGTTCGCAAGCTGCACTGGCGGTGCCACCCGTGGCCAACAGGTCATCCACGATCAACACCCGCGTTGGGCTCCCGAATGCGTCGCGATGAATCTCTAGAGCATCGGTTCCGTATTCCAGTTCGTAGGCGGCCTGAATTTTATCTGCAGGCAGCTTCCCCGGCTTGCGCACCACGGCCAAGCCTGCGCCCAAAGCATACGCCACAGCCGCACCAAAGATAAAACCTCGCGACTCGATGCCGAGAACCATATCGACGGCACCAGCATACGGAGCAGCCAAGGAATCCACCGTGGTGCGAAACGCTGGGCCATGAGCAAGTAACGGGGTGACGTCGCGGAAAATGATACCGGGTTTGGGAAAGTCCGGAACATCGCGGACCCACCGACGCAGCTCTGCAACGCTGACCGCCTGCTCCATCATTTGAGCTGCTGTATCAGAAGAGCTCCCCCGGCAACAAGCGCAAACCTACCCGCCCCATGCGTCTGTGTGCCGCGGCTCAGCCAACGCGCCTCTGGGTAACAACAGCAAAGGGTCGAAGGGAACGTTGCTGTAGCGCACCTCGAAGTGCAAGTTCGGCCCAGTCGTACGCCCACTATCGCCCACGCGGGCAATCACCTGGCCTTGCTTCACCCGCTGGCCTTCGCGCACCAGGTTTTTTTGGTTGTGAGCGTACAAGGTTGCCAGCCCTGCATCGTGCGACAAAATCACCGTGAGCCCGTAACCTCGCAATTGCCCGGAAAACACCACCTCACCGTCGGCAGCAGCCAGCACAGCACTTCCCAACGAAGCAGCAATGTCCACCCCACTGTGGAAGGCCCCAGACCGAGGTCCATACCCTGAAGACAGCTCTCCATTCGGAACCGGCCACTGCAGCCTTCCTTGCCAGCGGGAGACGACTCTGCGGGCCCAGCGTGCGTCTCGGCTGACCCAAAGCCCGGTCTGAGATGCATAAACCGGAGCCCTACCACCACGCTTCCTGGGAATGCGTAGCTCCTGGCCCTCGAGAATGCAGTTAGGGTCGCTCAAACGATTGGCCTTTGCCAGCTCCGCAACGGAAACACCAAAGCGCGCGGAAATGGAAGACAGCGTGTCTCCCCGCCGCACACGGTAGGTGTCCCAGCTGCCGCATCCCCAGCAAGCAAGGGCAGCCGAGGCGATGAGCCACACCACCCGTAGCGCAATTCCCTCGCGCCAGCCGTGACATCCACAGCGCCACATGACCACCACCTACACCGCCGCGCCATTTTACCACGTTTTTCTCGCTTGTCTGTGAGAATGTTTGCCCCCCGCGCGTCGCCCCACGCCGTCTGTAAGGGCGCGCTGGATCTCCCGCGGGGAACTGGAGCACCTCGGCAGCCACTCGAAGGGGGCCGTACCCTTTTCGGACGCGCGCCAAAACTCTGGCCCCGCCCGGTGATAAAGTTCGAACGTTTACCCTCGCACGCGAGCTAGAGCTTGAATCTTTTGCGGGTTGGGCCTGGCCATCCAGCCGGTTACAGTCCGGCAGTTCATGGCCACGCAACGAGCAAGTTGGCGAGATGCTGGAGAGAGGCGTAGTTGGTTAGGTCAAGATGAAGAGGAGTGATCGAGATATATCCCGCGTGAACCGCTGCAAAGTCCGTCCCCTCGGCCGCCACATAATTCAGCTCCCCACCGCCGATCCAGTAATATTTTTTGCCACGGGGATCGACTTTTTCGACAATCACGTCGCTATAGCGCCGCTTCCCCTGACGGGTGAGCAAGTAACCTTTGATTGCCTTTGGTGATCCTGGGGGCACGTTCACGTTGAGTAGCGTATCCGGTGGAAGCCCCTGAGCCATCACCCTCTCGGCAAGGGCCCGACTAAACGTGGCTGCGGCTGTGAAATCGAACTCATCCGTCCCGACTAGCGACACAGCAATGGCGGGCACACCCAGGAGAGTTGCCTCCATCGCAGCCGAGACCGTGCCAGAATAAGTCACGTCATCACCGAGATTCGCTCCGTGGTTGATTCCGGACACGACGAGCCGTGGCCGCTCGGGCAAAACCGCATTCAGGGCGAGGTTGATACAGTCGGTTGGCGTGCCATCCACGCTGAACCGACGTTCCCCGACTGGCTCGATGCGCAATGGTCGATGCAAGGTAAGCGCGTGGCTCACGGCGCTTTGGTTACGATCGGGCGCCACCACCCACACCTCGTCTAGTGTCTCCAATGCCGCCACCAACGCCTGCAGCCCAGCGGCGGTGATTCCATCGTCGTTGCTCACCAAAATAGCCACGGCGTCAACGTAACAAGGCGAAGCTTTTTCAGCAAACAAGCCTCGCTGCATCGAGGGAAAATCGGGGCGGCGGGATTTGAACCCACGACCACTCGCACCCCAAGCGAGTGCGCTACCAGGCTGCGCTACGCCCCGACGCTCCGCTTTTCCAACTCAACGCGCGCGGGATCGGCCCGCATATAGCGACTACGTCACCGCCTGCAAAGCCTACTCGGCTTTTTTGAAGCTCTGGGCTCATTGGACGCTACCCACGTTCGTGTGCTCCCGGGCAGTGAGTGCGGCAAATCCACGTTCCGACAGCCCAACAAGCCCACAATCGTCGTCGTACCAAATCCAGCGCTGCCGATAGAGGACGTAAAGCACACGGCGCAACCGCCGTTCGTTCATTGCAACAATTTCCGTGAGATCGCAAACCCGAACCTTCGCATGCCGGCCCCAAAGTACCCGCGCAAGCAACAACGTTCGTGCAACTTCTCCAAGTACTGAGGCCGTCGTTCGATCCGCTTCCATGTGTCAGGTACTCCGCTGCACAGTCTGAGCAACGGGCGTGCCGAAGGAACTCTCTTGAAACTCCATCACGGCCACTACGGTTATCGGGCCGGCGTACGAATTTGTGAAATGGGAGTCACGGGGTTGACGCCGGCGAGTACCAGGATTCAGGTTTGTTCCGCCGTGCGAAGCGCACGGCTCCGCACCGGCCGGTGATTCACTGCACGTTTGAAAACGTTACTCGGTTTGAACGATAGGACTTTGCGCCCGCGAATGACGATGTCTTCCCCCGTTTGCGGATTGCGACCGCGGCGCGCGCGTTTTTCGCGGACCGTAAAATTCCCAAAGCCAGAAATCTTCACCTTCTCTCCCCGTTCCAAGCGCTCTTTCATGAGCTGGAACACAGCCTCTACGAGCTCGGCCCCCTCCGTGCGTGAGCACTGCAAACGCGCGCAAACCAACTCGATGATGTCCCCTTTGGTGAGGGTCACCGTTCCTCCCGTTGCACCCTTGCGGCTCGATTCACCGTAACCGGATGCCCAGTTTTTGCGCCAACCCCTGGGAAAGCCGGGCGTGCACGTCGTTCACTTCTTCGTCGGTCAGAGTTCGATCGAGCGAACGGTACCATACCGAGTAAGTCAAACTCTTGCTGCCCGGAGGGATCGGAGAACCGCTGTACTCGTCTACCAACTCCACTGCTTCGACGATACACGTGCCTGGCTCCCACTGCCGGATAAAATCAATCACATCGCCCGCTTCGAACCCCTCATTGACGACAACGGCCAAGTCGCGCTTTACCGCGGGAAAACGTGGCAACGACTGAACTACAAAGCGGGCGCGACGATACTGGAGCCCCGTTTCCAAGTCAAGTTCGAACGCCCAGCACGGGGAGACCAGTTCGTAACGCCTCTCCAGTTGTGGATGTAATGCTCCGACCACGCCGAGTCGGCGCCCTTCCACCTCCACGAAGGCGACCTTCCCCGGGTGAAAACTCGTTGCCTCAGGCGCCTTAACATACCGGGGAGCCGCAACCCCCAAAAATTGCAGCGTGGTGTCGACCAGGCCTTTGACGTGGGCAAATTCGGTCCGCTCTTTGCGCCATCCAACACCGTGCTCCGCGAATCGCGGACAAATCATTGCCGCCAGATGCACTCGTTCCTGATATCCACCTTCCTCGCTTCGCCAAAACACCTTTCCCAACACAAACAGCGGGACGGCCTCCGCCCCCTGACTTAGGTTGTGCCGCACGACCCTGGCCAAGCTAGAAAGAAGGCTCAAGCGCATCTCGGCATCGTCACGGGACAAGGGATTGAGTAACCTCACAGAGCGACGGCCCGGAGCGATTCCAGGAAAGTCGTGGTTTTCCTGTTCAGACGCGAAGGCGAGCGGCACTGCCTCGTACAAACCCAAGGCCGTCAGCACCCGTCGAATCTGCCGGAACACTCGCTCGGCTGGTCCTAGACCTTTCCCACCGAGTACACTCCGCGGCAACGTGGCTGGCAAGCGGTCGTAACCGATCACTCTCGCCACCTCCTCGATCACGTCGATCTCCCGTTCCACGTCGAGTCGGTAGCTCGGCGGCAACACCGACACCGTACCCCTTGGCGCCGGGGAGACATCGAAACCCAACGAGCGCAAGCAGCCGACGATCTCCTGCCGACTCACGGGCGTGCCGAGCAGGCTTTCTACTCTGCCGATCCGGACTGCAAGCGGCGCGGAAACATGTGGGCGGGGATACACGTCGACGCGGCCTGCGCTCGGGCGCGCACCGCAAATCTCGGCGAGCAACGCCCCAGCACGGTCCGCGGCCAGAGCGACCCCTTCGATATCCACCCCGCGCTCGAACCGATACGATGCCTCGGTCTTCAGGCCCAATCGCTTGGCAGTGCGCCGCACCGAGTTAGGCACAAACCACGCGCTTTCCAGCAGCACCCGCCGTGTCGTCTCGGTAACCTCCGTGCTCTGCCCTCCCATGATGCCTGCCAAGGCAACCGTCTTGTCGCCGCTTGTGATCAGCAGGTCGCCCGGCTCGATAACCCGCACTGCGCCATCCAACGTAACGAACTCTTCTCGCCCCGCAGCGTGCCGAACGGTGATTTCATGCGAGGGCAAGCGATCGTAGTCGAAGGCGTGAAGCGGCTGGCCTCGCTCCCACATGACATAATTGGTCACATCGACCACGTTGTTGATGGGACGAAGTCCCACAGCCCTCAACCGATACTGCATCCAAAGCGGTGAGGGGCCAAGTTGAACGTCGGTAAACACGCGCGCCACGTAACGATGGCACGCCGCATCGGGCGCAATGTTGATGCGGACAAACTCTTCCGTCGCGGCGCCTTGCTCCGCCACACGAATGCGGGGCCGACGAAGACGCGCACCCGTAAGAGCGGCAATTTCCCGCGCGATGCCCAACACACTCAAGCAGTCGCCCCGATTTGGAGTGACAGCGACATCGAGTATCGTGTCCGCTAACCCGAGCGCGTCCGCAATCGCCGAGCCCAGCGCAACCTCTGAGGGTAATCGCAGCGGCTCTTGATCGTTCGTTCCGAGGCCGAGATCCGCCTCCGTGCATATCTTGGCCTCGGAACGGCGACCACCCACTTCGACGAGGCGAACCTCTGCCCCACTCGGCAGCCGAGCACCTAGCAAAGCCACCGCCACGCGCTCGCCAGCCACCAAGGGAAACGGGCTAACCGCGCTCACCGGAAGTTCGCCACCAGCCGCTACTTCGCAAAAAAAATAGTCCGAACCGTTCGAGAGCGGGTAGACCGAAACGACCTCTCCCACCACGACATGGTCCAATCCGCCACCCAGAGCTTCGACCGCTTCGACTTCGAGCCCAGCTTGGGTGAGCCGATTCGCGACCACCTCCGGAGGGAGGGTGACCTCCACGAATTCTCTGAGCCAGTTCCAGCTTACCCGCATCCTTTGGCTGCCTCAGACAAACTGGCGTAAAAAGCGCAAGTCATTCGTGGTAAACGTGCGGATATCCGCGATCTGGTACTTAAGCATTGCCACCCGTTCCACCCCGAGGCCGAATGCAAAACCCGAGACTTTCTCCGCGTCGTACCCCACTGCGGCGAAAACGTTCGGATCGATCATGCCAGCACCGAGGATTTCCAGCCATCCGCTCCCCTTACAAACACGACACTGGGAACCTTGCCCCCCGCAGATCAAGCAGCCAATGTCCACCTCCGCACTGGGTTCCGTAAAGGGGAAGAAACTGGCACGGAACCGCAGCCGCGTCTCGGGGCCGAAGAGCTCGCGCATCGCGTAAGTGAGCACGCCCTTGAGATCCGCCATGGAAACGCGCTCATCCACCAAGAAGCCTTCGATTTGGTGGAACATGGGCGAGTGGGTGAGATCGTCGTCGTGGCGGTACGTCGCTCCGGGTACGACAATGCGCAGTGGCGGCTTGCGACTTTCCATTACGCGGATCTGCACGGGCGAGGTGTGAGTACGCAACAAGTACGATTCGTCGACAAAGAAAGTGTCTTGCATGTCGCGTGCGGGGTGATCCGGTGGAAAGTTCAGGGCGGTGAAGTTGTGGTAGTCATCTTCGATGTCCGGGCCGGTTGCCACTTCAAAGCCTAGTGCCACAAAGATATCGACAATCTCTTCGATGGTTTGCGTCACTGGATGCAGCGCACCCAAGGCGCGGCGCCGTCCGGGAACCGTGACATCCACGCGATCTCGTTCCAGGGCCTGTCTTTCCTCATCCGCACGCACCCGTTCGAGCGCCGTCCGGATCTCGGCTTCCAAAGCTTCTTTGACGGCATTGAGCCTCGCGCCGACGCGTGGACGCTCTTCCGGCGGGACCTCGCGCAAGGAGCGAACGAGTAAAGTTAGTTCGCCGTTCCGGCCAAGGTAGCGAACCCGCAGTTGCTCCACTTCGGAGGTAGACTTGGCCTTTTGCAATGCTGCCAGCGCGTCTTGGTAGAGACCTTCCAAACCCTCCAACATAAACTGGTTGCGCCTCGCCATTTACCGCCACACGCGGGCATACAGGCAAAAGCGCCTCGAGGAAGATCGGCCCGCGAAGGGTGGCCAGGCCGACTCAGGCAGCTCCGAGCGCGTTCTTCGCCAAAGATGCAAAATGGCCGAACGCCTGCGGATCACACACGGCAATATCAGCCAATACCTTCCGGTCCACCTCGACGCCGCTCTTCCCCAGACCATGAATAAACTGGCTGTAGCTCAAGCCGTGGAGGCGAGCCGCGGCGTTGATCCGCGCAATCCACAAGCTGCGGAAGTCCCGCTTTCGGACCTTACGATCCCGATACGCGTAACAAAGCCCGCGCTCGACCGTTTCCCGAGCCTGGCGGTACTGGCGGCGACGACCTCCAACGTAGCCCTTAGCCAGCTTCATGATCTTCTTTCTGCGTCGTCTCGCCTTGAATCCTCTTTTGGCCCGCGGCATCTTGCTTCTCCTTCGATAAAGCGCCCTTGCCTAACACCCTACAACCCGGTGCACAAGGTTGCCGGGCTCAACCATACGGCAACAAGCGCCGAATGGCTTTTACGTTGGTCGGGTCTACCAACGTTGGCTGCCGAAGACTTCGTTTCCGCTTGGGGCTCTTACTGGTCAGAATGTGCCGGTGATAGGCTTTTCTCCGCTTAATCTTGCCCCTGGCGGTAAATTTGAACCTCTTGGCTGCCCCGCGGTTGGTTTTGAGTTTCATCGGTTTCTGCTCCTTTCTTTCCCTTAAAGCGGCACCGGCGGCCGTGCCTCCTGCCGCAAGCGGTCGATAAAAGCCTCTACACTTACTGCCGGCTCAGCACCTCCTTTGCGGGTACGCGGCGCCACCTTGAATTCCTTTGCTTCGCGATCTCCGACCACCAACAGATACGGAATTTTCAGCAGTTCCCCCTCGCGAATTTTGTAGCCCAGCTTTTCATTACGATCGTCGAGTTCCACACGCCATCCCTCGGCTTGGAGCTTACCCACGATGTCCCTCGCGTACGCTTCCTGGCGATCCGTCAGGGTGAGAACCCGCACTTGAACAGGAGCAAGCCAAATCGGCAGATCACCCGCTGTGTGCTCCAACAGCAGCGCAATGAAGCGCTCGATCGAGCCCAGCACCGCGCGATGAAGCATCACCGGAGTAGCCGCAGTGCCAGCCGAGGTTGTGTATTCTAAGCCAAACCGCTCCGGCATGGCGCAGTCAATCTGCACGGTGGCCAAGGTCCACGAGCGATCCAGAACATCACGCACGTCAAAACCGATTTTCGGACCATAAAATGCACCTTCTCCCGGAAGCGAAACCACCGGATAACCTGTTCGTTCCGCCACCCGCATCAACGCCGCTTCAGCGCGCTCCCACATTTCTGGTCGGCCAAGAAACTTCTCGGGGCGTGTTTGCACACTCACCCGAACATCGCGAAAGCCGAACGCATCGTACACTTCGCGGGTCATGGCCACGAAGTGATCCAGCTCGGCATCCATTTGCTCGGGCGTGCAAAAAATGTGGGCATCATCCTGCGCCATGGAACGTACGCGGGTCAACCCAGTCAGGGTGCCCGAAGGTTCGAGACGGTGCAAGCGACTAAAGTCCGCAAAGCGGACCGGCAGATCACGATACGAATATTTGCGCGTTGCGTACAGGTAACAGTGCCCCGGGCAATTCATCGGCTTGATGCCGTACTCCTCGTCTTCGACCCGCATGAGGAACATGTCGTCCCGGAAAGCGTCGTAGTGGCCGGAAGTTTTCCACAGTTCGGTTTTGAAAATGAGGGGGGTAATCACCTCGGTGTATCCGTAACGGCGATACAGTGCGCGGATGAACTGAATCAAAAGGTTGTAAACAACGGCCCCCTTGGCATGGAAAAACGGTGAACCGGGGGAAATGGGGTGCAAAGAAAATAGGTCCAGTTGTTGCCCCAAGCGGCGATGGTCTCGCTGCTTCGCTTCCTCCAAACGCTTGAGGTATGCCTCCAGCTCTTCAGGGGTGGCCCAGGCGGTGCCGTAAATTCTTTGCAGCATTTCATTGCGCGCATCTCCACGCCAGTACGCCCCAGCCAGCCCGGTGAGCTTCACCGCGCGAATACATCCCGTCGACGGCACGTGGGGACCACGGCACAAGTCAGTGAACTCGCCCTGCCGATAGACGGAAACCACGGGATCCGGGATCCCTTCGATGATTTCGACTTTGTACTGCTCGCCTTGATTGCGGAAGAACTCGATCGCCTGCTCCTTGGGCCACTCTTCGCGTTCGATGGGGTAGTTGGCGCGGATAATCTCGCGCATCACGGATTCGATTCGTTCCAAATCCTCTGGCGTAAACGACTGTTGGCGACTGAAGTCGTAGTAAAATCCATTCTCGATCACTGGGCCGATGGTCACTTGGACCTCGGGGAACAGCCGTTTCACTGCCTGCGCCATGAGGTGTGCCGAGGAGTGCCGCAACACCTCTAGGCCTTCTGGGCTGTTGGCCGCCACCGGCTCCAAGCGGCAATCCCGGTCAAGCCGTCGGCTCAAATCGACGACTTGACCGTCAACTTTGGCCGCAACCGTGTCCGGAGCCAGCAACCCTTTAGCCTCCAAGGCTTCACGAGCGCTCGTGCCCGGAGCGGCCTCAATCTCACTCCCGTCTGGATAGGTAATCTTCATCGGTCTACTAACTCAGCTCGAGCCTTGCATGACAAAAGTAGGCACGGGCGGGATCGAACCGCCGACCTCTTCCGCGTCAAGGAAGCGCTCTCCCACTGAGCTA
>FMJZ01019062.1_pt1 | contig 56606 bp, 85 predicted proteins | sample 1987881 | NCBI WGS metagenome assembly FMJZ01 (sample SAMEA4378227, study PRJEB15110) | soil metagenome | biome: soil; feature: Field; material: Soil | place: India | collected 2015-03-11 | depth 0 m
CTTCTTCTTCTTCAATGACCCGCTTGATTGTTCTCCCTTTTACAAGTGCATCGCCGAGATCGATTGTCCCGACGATGCCAGAAGCGACAATCAGGGCAAGATGCCCTTTCTTGAGGGGGACAATGGGTTGGATGGTCGGTGGGGTGGACTGAAGTCTACCAACATAGGTGGACAGGTTGAATGAAGGCGGTGATGGTTTTTGGTATATCACCGCGTTATCATCCTTGCCCTCAGGGATGTAGTACCGTTCTCTGATCGGAAAATTCCTAATGAAGAGAGGGGACTGATCGTTCTCGGGGGTATCCCTAACGGCCAGGATAACGATCTGTTTGAACTCTTTATAGATATCTTGGGGATAACGCCAGATGGTGATTCTGGCGTAATTCTCTATAAGGAAGTCCTCCACCTCAGCGAGTGTCTTTTCCTGGATGATCAATACCAACACGCCTCTCTTGATCAGAGCGGGGGTGAATTTCTCCAGGAAAACCAATTCCAGCCGTTTTCCCGAATCATCCGTATCATATGGAGGATTCAGGAACAATAAGGAAAATGCTTGTGGGGTAAACTCGCATTCCTGCGCGGGGGCGTTGAGGACAACGTCCAATCGCTGGCGGGCTTCCTCGGCGCGTGAATATGAGATCTCGACGCCAAACGTCTTAACCCACCGCAATCCTCCGCGGTAGTTTCTTATATGGCTGGCCAAAGCGGCCAGCGCCACGCCGTCCCCACAGCACGGGTCGAGAATAGTAAATGTTCCCGACCCGCTAACGGGAGAAAGGATGCGTTTCAGTTCTTCAAGTACTTCCGGTTGGGTTGGGTAATACCCAACCTTCTTCTGTGCCTCCAATCTCATGATTTATCCTCCTTTGCTATTCTTGAGATAACATCTGCCCACTCCCTTGGGTTGTTTTGAACCTTGAGGGCAGAGAGGCGCTCTTGGCCGATCACGCGAAGAGGTGTGATTAGGCCGCGTTCCCGGCCTGATAGGATGATTCTTTCTCCCCAGTCCAACCGGAAAGGCACTCTCAAGTGGTGCTCGAGGGCGCTGAGGAGATTTTCCTCACCGAGGACAAAGAAGTGGTCCCAATCGGCGTGGAGCCTCTGGAACCGACGGTCAAAAGCAACAAGATCGGGGGTTAGGCGGACGACCAGTGAATCACTGGGGACAACGTAGATTCCGCTCTTGTTTTTTGTCTCCAGGAGTTTCAGACTCTCGCCCTTGATGATTGAGGCCCTGAGACTTTTCAGGGCCTGGTAATTTCCCGATGCAAGAAGGGCGAGGATATAAAAGTTATTTTCAAGAATGACCAGGTGGCAAGCGACGGCCACCTGGTCATTGTGGATGATGGGTAGCGAGTTGGTCATATTTCCCTCTTCCCTTCTATGTCAATTGCGGCCATGATGGTCTTGAAGAATAGATCGGCGATCATTGCCCTTGGAATGTCCACCAAGCGGGATTCCAGGTTTTTAATGGTCGGCGACATAACCCGGAACAGTTGTTCAGCGCTTGGCTTGCCGAAGTAGGTCCACGCGGACAAGATTTCATAGATGAGCCCGTACGTGGCTACAGCAGCCACAAAAACCCCGTATGGGTCGAGGTGGTTGAGGCAGAGGCTCTGTCCGAGGGCTTTGAATGCGGTCTTTTGACCACAGATAAGGCAGTTTCCGGTTATGACGATAGGTTGGTCGAGACCGCCGACGGAATTTTCGGGAAAAATCTCGGGAAAAACATGATGAGGCGTGGAAGAAGAGTTAAAAACGAGAGAAAGGAATTCGCGTGAGCGGGCGCATTCAAGGCATACAGGTACGGTTGGCAAGTGCATATGCATAGCGGTAGACAACCGCATCGAGTACTCCACACAGGTTTCTGATGAGCATATAGTGCATTTCATGTTTCCTCCTTCTTTTCTGGCCGGCAAAAAACTCACGGGCGTGGGTGTCCACGCCCGTGAGCCTGTTGACTGGGGTATCCTGGAGATGGTTTAGATGGGCCGCCAACCCTCGAGCACCGCCTCATCGGGGTCAAGGTTAGCGGGTGGGAAGACAACTCGGGCTTCAGGCAAAATGCGCTTAAGATTGTTCTCCATAATCTTCCCGCCCTCATCAGGGTCGGGAACGATAATCACCTCCTTTCCTTCGGTCAGGTTTTTTATAGCCCTGGCCGAGGCTTCGCTGGGAGAAGTTCCCAGCACTGCCAGGGCAACGGCCTGGCGGGCTTCGTCCAGGAAGACCTGGTTGAGGGCGATCATGTCGAAAAGCCCCTCGACCAGGATAATTTTCTGGGGATCCACGAGGGGTACGAGCCAACTCCCTGCGGGTTGGACAATTGGCCCGTGCGTCATGTACTTTAACTTTCTTTCGGGCCGGGTCGTTCTGATCTGGACAAAGAACGGATTTTCAGGTGGCTCGGCCCAGATGATACCGCTATTCCAGCGCCAGTATCCGTCATCGTTGATCAACCCGGCCGACCTGGCCGCCTGGATGGTGGCAAGGTGGACCTGGCTGGGTTTGATTTGGACCCCGAAACCCAGGCCCAATCGCCTGGCGGTTTTCATGTCAATGCCCCTTGATGAGAGGTAGTCCCTACCCAGGTGGATTTTGTCTTGGGCGATTTTTATTGCCTCGCCCAGTTCCATAGGGGTGGGGGTTAACTCGACTTGGGGGCGGGGTTGGTAGTAGTAGCGAGAAGAGAGGTTCTTGCCCAGGCGTCGGGCCAGCACGGTCGGGGATGGCCCGGAGGCACCGCAGGTCATGCAGCGCCAGTTGCCCTTCACAACGTTCCCGCCGAAATTGGGGGTGTGGGTATCGTTGTGAAAGGGGCAAAACCAGGTAGCCCATCCCCGGCGGTCGGGGCGGCGAACGGGTTCACCGAGGAGGGCAATGAAATCGCTGAGCATCTTAGCGCTCCATGATTTCCGAGAGGCGCTTGGCGATCATGGCATCCTCTCGGATTTTTCGATCCGATTCACTCTTTGCCCATGCAAAGAGTGAATCGAGGATAAAGTATGTTGCCGCGATAATCAAAACGACATATTCCATTTTTACTTTCCTCCTTTGTTGGCTTTTGTCCCTCTGTTAGCCGGTGGTCTCACCGTTGCCCGGAGCACGCTTGCTTAAGCGGAAGCCGAGGGTTTGTGTGCTCCATGTTCTTTTTCTCTCTCCGTCCCCGCCGCCAGGCACAATGCAGCGGGGAAAGGGCATGATCATGCATCCGGTAACTCGCTGGATGCATGATCGGATTGATGGTCGGATTGATGGCATGAATTGATTGTGGGAGTGAAAAGGGCTAGGAAAACGGGATTAGGGGGTGCGAGGAGCGGTATGGCGAATGGAGGTCAGTTGGATGGTGTACGTGGAGAAAGGTTCGTGCTTGTGAGCGCTGAACAATTTTCACCTCCTTGCCGGGTCTAACCGCCTACCCGGCGAGGGCCAAACTGACAAAGGTACGGGTGGGGTGCAGGAGAATTAGAGTTTGCCGCGCAGTTTGGCCGCCTTGCGGCGTTCGCGGCGCTGGCGGGCGCGGCGGCGTTCCTCGAGACGTTCGAGGCGGCGGGTATAGTCCTTTTTGCTCATATTTCCTCCTATCAAAACAGATTGGTGAAGAATCGGATTAAGTTGTGGAGCATCGTGCTGATTTGTGGAGCAAACACCAAAAGAAACGAGAGGAAGAGGATGAGAGAAAACCATCTATCCACGACAGCGCCTCCTGAGGGGTTAACACAAAAACGCCCCTGGGCAGGGTAATCCCAGGGGCGTTTTATCGGCAGATGGGAAGGAAACTATTTGAGCAGTCCCACCAGAATGCTCATGTGATACACAAGCGGGACTGCGATTGACACGATCAATGCCTTTATCCTATCGACATAGAAAAGGATAAAGGAAAATAGAAGGATTAAGGAGAAGAAGCGATCAAACATGGCAGCCTCCTTGCAGGATCATTTGCCGTTCCCCTTGTTCCCCCCTCCCCTGATCTCAAGGGAGGGGGGGAAAGGGGCGAGGTGCCACGTCCTCAGAAAACTGCCTCGCGCAGCGCTGGATAAAATGCACAACCGTGCGCGAGGTCTGGGAAGGGGTAGTCGGGTTTGGGCGTGTCATGTCGAGCGGACCGGGAGAGAAGAAGTGCAGGACACAGCGGCGATGACGGAGATCCCGATTCCGCTCATGAGTTGATCACCTCCTTTCTTTTTTGGATTAACGAAAGAAACCCGCGTTGAGGGCGGGCCTTTCTCAGGGGGGATAAATTATCGTTACTGCTTGCTGACCAGAGTATATACCAAAAACTAATCGATTGTCAAGAGGGTTTCTGCGGGAATTTTGTGATGGAAGAAGAGGAGAAGGGGTATTTTGTTTTTTTTGAACGGGCTGTGGGGCCGAAGGGTAAAGCGAGATTGACACGCGTGACACATTTTGGGAAATTGCAAGCGAAATTTGCTATCATGTTATCGAAATCGCCGAGTGCAGAGAAGCGCATCATGCCGGGTATCACCAAACGCAGTGAATATCGCCATCGCCTTCTTCAGACCTTTCCGCAGGACATCCGTCATCTTATCCCTGTTCGTCACGTTGAGCGTATTGCCAGGTTGGATTCTTCGGCTCAAGAGGAACTGTGGCGTCGTTTGCGCTCCGGGCAGCCGTTGGCTACGGCCCTGGCCGAGTTAGGGGTGGAGATTGCATCATCCGGGGGAAAGAAGGCCGAGGCGGAAGGCTCGATGACACGCGTGGCATCCGGGGAGTCTCCAGGAGAGGCAAGACCCGAGGGAATGACACGCGTGTCTTTTTCGGAGAAGGCGGTGGGGGAGCTCCTGCTGGAGATCTTCCCGGGACTCGATCCGGTGTTTGCGACCTCATTTGTGACGGTGCCACCGCTGGATCGCCTGGTAGCCGTTTACGAGGATCTGGACACAGCCATAGGTGAACTGCGCGGGGTAGCCCATGGGTTGATAGGGCTTCTGGGAGTTGTGCGTCATTACGAGGAAAAGATTCTGGAGATCGTTGGGGCTCACTCCTCGCTCCAGTTGGTATTCTCCCAGTCCACTTTGTCAAAGCCATCCGATGCGCCGGATCAAACGTTGTTTGGGTATATCGAAGAGGCGCATCGCCTTTTGGATCGACTGGTGGGAGAGGTGGCAAACGACCGTTCTGCCCGCAACCTGGTTTTCAGGATCAACGACATTCTCAATACCAGAAAGGAGACACTAACGTGAAACGTCTTGGCAATCTCTCTGTGGTGATTATTTCCGTTGCCGTCTTTTTGGTTGCCTTTGTTATCCTGTTGCTTTGGGGATCGGCGCAGCGTCCGCCGACGATCACGGTGCTGGTGGCTGCGCGCGATCTGTCGATTGGTGATGTTATTGACGCGTCAAGCGTGACGCAGAAAGTGATTGTGAAAGACGAGAATGCCGATCTCTATCTTCTGGCCGATGAAGCAGACAAGGTGTATGGTGCTGTGGTTTCCCTGCCGTTTCGCAAGGGGCAACCGATCTATCGTTCGGCGGTGCTGGCGGTGACCGATGGTCAGAATCGCCTCTCGGCGCTCTTGTCGGCCTATCCCGATGGGGTATTGTTCACCCTTCCCCTTGATCTTCCGAACGTCTATGCGCCCGAGGCGGAGACGTTTGTTCCGGGGGACCTGGTAGGGGTAACGGTGGTGATTGCCAGCCGTCCGCAGGAGAAACCGACGCCGATGCCGGAGAACATGCTGTACGGGGCCTATATGCCCGGGGTGGTGCCGACGCTGGGGCCGATCATGGAACCGACGCCGACGCCGGAGAAATCCGAACGGGAGAAAGCGCTGGATCGGGTTTATCCACCGCTTTCGAAGGATTTGTTTCCCAATGGTGTGCGTGTCATCGCCGTTCAAGGGGTTGTACCGGCAACCACCGGCGCGGAGGGCAGCAGTGATAGCGCTCAGCAGGCCTCGGTTATTTCCTACCAGGCCCCACAGCCCAAATTGATTGTTCTTGTGCCGCACGACCAAGTGGAACCGCTGGCGCTGGCGCTTCAGCAGGGGTATGTCTATGTCACTCTGCTGGCCAAGGGTCAACCCGAAACGGGAGGCTTCTCGTATTGGGATCTCGAAGAGATGATCAAGAAAGATCGCGAACGCTTGTTGCCCACCCCGACGCCGACGCCTGGGGCGGGGAGCTAGGGAGGTTGGCGATGGAAGTCCTGCTCATAGGTGCCGGGCAAGTAACTTCGCGTTTGAATATGACGCTGGTGCAGCATGGGCATACGATCAGCGCCCAACTTCCCAATTTGACGCCGCAGATGCTCAACGGGTTCGATGCCCGGGCGCTGATCGTGGTTTCACCGGAATGTTCGATAGCGATTGACACGCTGGTCTATGCGGCGGAGAAGGGGCGGTATATTCTGGTTGTTGCGGGGGGATCGGATGCGGTAACGGCATGGGCCAACAGTGTCAACATTCCCTCCTATGCTTATCCTCCCTCGGAAATCGATGTTCACAACTTGCTGGACGAACTGCGTCGTGTCGAGTCGGGCACGGTAGCCACGGATGACCAATATCGTCGGGCCGTTTTGGGCAGTGAGATGGCGGCCCGGCTTCAGTCCGGCATGGCAATTCGCAAGATTGCGGTTACGTCACCGAAAGGGGGGACGGGGAAAACGACAATCGCCGTGAACATGGCCGTGGCGATGGCGTTGTGCGGTATCTCCACCTATCTGGTGGATGCAGATGCCAATGCGGGTGCACTGGGGTTTCATCTGCGGCTGGATCGCACGAACGACACGCTCATCAACCTGCTCAAGCGGGAGATTAGCGCCAAGAGCAGGGTGATGAGCGGCATTGCGTCCACGGCGGCATTGTTGCCTTCGTTTGTGCAGATTGACAATTTGCCTTCCCTGCGGGTGCTTCCCGGGCTGACCACGGACAATCTTGCCGATCCTGTGTTCAGCGAGGAATCTGGGATACAGCGGATTGGTGAGGTGATTCAAGGGTTATACAACGTAGGTCCCTCGAGCAATGGAGTGACGATTATGGACGTTGGGATCAACCCGGCCCATCCGCTACACAGTGCGGCGCTGCGCGAAGCGGAATCGATTGTGATTGTGATCAAGCCGGAGGTCCCGGATCTGGCGGAGACGCTGCGCTGGGTAAGGAGCATCATGTCGGAGGTAACCCGCTTTGCAGGTAAGGATGCAGCGCATGAATTCGTCAGCACGCGGGTCAAGATCTGCTACAACCAGGTCTATGACGATACGTTCAAAAAAGCGCACAACACACTGCGTGATTCGATGAAGAGCGAGGGGATAGATTTTGACATTGTTCCCAACGGAATAATCCCCTTTGTTGACCCGAAATTGGCGACCGATGCGGTGAATTCGGATTATCGGGAGCACATTTTGATCTGGCGGGCCAAGAAAGAACGGCCCGAGGAACTGCGGGCTTTTGCGGAAGCGCTGATCAGCTTCACGGCGCATTTTGTGCCCACGATTACGGAAGCGGCCAAGCGGGTGGGGATTATCCAGTTTGACGAAGGCAAACGCAAGCGTCGAACGTGGTTTGGATTCTAGGTTGAGGGCTGGGATATGAGTTTCTTCAACATTACCGGGAGCACGTACAAGCCGTTGTCGAAGACGGTAGATGAGGCTGAGTTAGATCGGTGGTGGAAGCGGCTGGTTGAAGAAGGTCAGAACCGCAAGATTGCGGCCACACGGACGCGGGCGCTGACGCCGGCGGAGGTTGAGGCATTGGCGCGGGAAACGTTTGAGGCGGTGCGTCTGGAAGCCGAGCGTGCCGGGGTAAAGTTATCCGAAGACCTGGTTTTGCGGTTGATCGGTGAGTTGTCGGGTCTGGGGCCGATTTTGGAGTTGGTTTCGCGTTCGGGGGTAGAGGACATTGCGATCAATCTGGGACACATTTACGTGTATACCACCTCGCGAGGGTGGGAATATTATGGCCCGGCGCCGTCTGGGTTAGGGGAAGCGGTGCGGGTGATGATTGATCGTGCCGGGCAGAGGCCGCCGACGCCGGACTATCCGATTGCGGATGCGATGTTACAGGTGGTGGTGCCGATGGGGGGTGGGGTAGTACGCAAGGGGTTGCGGATAAACTTTATCATGCCCCCGGCGTCGCCGTATGGAGATGTGATCACCCTGCGGGTCAGCAATTATCGGACTCAGGCTGATCTTGAACGGGGGAACTTGGCGGCATTGTGCAGTAACCGTCTGCCTCCGATTGAGCGTCCTGCGTTTACGCCGAAGGAATATCCAAGGGGGGCAAACGGGCTTTTGACCCCTGAAGCGGCCAATTATCTTTTAGCGGTGATGGTGCATGGAGGGACGTTGATCATCAGCGGCACGACGGGTTCGGGCAAGACCTATGTGGCCCAGCGGGTCTTGCAAGAGATGCTGGATTTTTTCCCGCGGGGTGCCATTCGTCTCTTCATCATTGAAGACAGCAATGAGATTGTGCTCAACGGCTGGAATGGAGACCCGCAGACGGATACCGGGAACATTGTTTACACGGTGACCCGTCCGGAGATTCGTGGAGGACCACCCCCGGTGACGATGTATGATTTGATTCGGGCGGCCCTGCGCTCTCGTCCTCATGGGGTGGTTGTAGGGGAAGCACGAGGGGCCGAGGCGTGGGAGTTGATCCGGGCAGCAGCAACAGGGCATGGGTACTCGGCGTTTACGATTCACGCTACGGGGGCCGAACATGTGTGGTCACGCTTTATTCAGGTAGTGCAGTCGCACCCGGATGTTCAGAAGTTGAACGATTATCAGATTGCACAGTCGTTTGCCGAAGCGGTAACGGCGGTGATGCACATTGAGCGCTCACCGATTCACGGGCAAATTGTGCGGGAGATTGCGGAAGTGTCGCAGGTGGTTGAGCGTACGGCGGCACGGCCATCGTTCAATCCGCTGTTTCGTTTTGATCCTCAAAGTCGGGTGCTGGTGCCGACGGGCAATCGTCCGATGCGGCTTGGGTTCCAGGCAGCGAACCTTGGGCTACCCGAGTCCTATTTCATGACGGCGCGGCGGTAGGCAATGAAAACACCGAAGACGCTTCCGGGGAGCACAACGGAGTTTGTATGGTGCAGGGGGGTAGTGCGGTTTGAAGAGCAGGGGGTTGATGCTCTGCTCAGTGTGGACGGGAGTTACCGCTTTATAGCCGAGTTGACCGCTGATCCGGATCGTCCCGAAGTGCAACCGGAGCGGGCTTATCAGGCCTTATTGAATGCGCTTCCGCCGGGGAGGACGCTGCGTTTGCTTCAGGTGATTTGGGTGGATCCGGTGCAGCGGTTGGGTTTTTATCGCAACTTCACGTCCCGCTCGGTGGTGACGGCGGAGATGGAAGAATTGTATCGTGCGATGGACGAATTTCTACGCACCTATCCTCTGCCGTATTCACGGCGGACGTATCTTGAATTTGCGGCGCGGGGGATGGTGGAGGAACTTACCTGGTGGTTAGGCATACCGGGGATGCTGGAGATGTATGGGGTACGGGTGCAGTTTCTTGATGCGGCCAAGTTGGTAGGGCTTCTGCGGCAGGTGACCAATCCGGGGCTGTCGGGCCATGCACAGGATGTACCGCGTTGACGATTTGCTGTTTGACGGCTGGTACAGTCATGCGGTAGCGGGTGGGTTCACGGATACGTTTGAATTATACATTGATGCGCTGTGTGGACTTCCGCCGCATGATTATGCGCAGGCGCTGGAGACCATTGGGCGGCGGCTGGGGCGGCTTCGTCCTCGGGCGTCGCTGTGGTTTCGGGTACATAATCTGCGTGGGCGTTGGTATCTGGAAGCGCTTCGTGATGGGCTTCAGAATACGGGGGTAAGTTTTGCGGTAACGCCATTTGAAGAGAAGTTTGACCCGCTGAGGTTCACGTTTTGGCCGGTGGCGGATCGGGTGCCGTCGCCGAAACCTCCGGCGTACTTACCTGAGGAGCCGTACTGGGGTTGGGTTCGGAGCAAGCGGTTGATGCTTCAAGCGATGGCCCGGTTAGGGCGTGCCTATACGCGTGAAGTGGCGTCGATGGTGCAGTTAGGGCGAACGCAGGCCTATAATCTTTTGGTATCGTTGGAACAAGAGGGATGGGTTGAGCGGATGGTGCTTGAAGATGGATATGATTACTGGCAGATACGGCGCAAGGGCTTATCGGCGGCGCTGCGTTTATGGCGGATACCGCCGGGACAGGATTTTGAAGAACGACACGAACGGGAGAACCCGCAGGCGACGCACCATGTAGGCCGGGTATCCAAGCACAACCGCACCAAGCGGCTGTGGCGGGACTGGCTGATGAGCGCGTCGTTTCGGTCGCAAGTTGTGATTTATGCCGTATGGAGTGAGGTTGCGCTTCCGGTGAACACGATTTGTGATGCCCTAGCGTGGGGGGAATACGAAGGACGAGAGACGCTTTTCTGGTTAGAGGTATTGTCGTCAAAGAAGAATCGAGAGAATCTGCGCTATGATGTGGTGAGCAAATCGAATGCGGTTGCGGCGTATTTAGGGATGTATGGGGTGCCGATCATTCTGGCGTTTCTGGGGCAAAAGTGGACGCTTGGAGCGCTTGGTGGGGTTTTTGGACGGATACCCAAGGAGATTGCGGTCATAGCAGCGCCGTGGACGCATTTTGGACGCCTTCCAACGCCGAAGTGGGGGGATTTTCAATACTTGGTTTGAGATTCGTCAGGGTAATGAGAGCGGTGGCCAAGCCGCGAGTGCGGATTTCGACGGGATTTGTGTCTCCGGCCTGTCGTCCCCGGACGTGAGGGCGGACGAAGGTATAGCCGTCGGGGACGATGAGGCCGTAGAAGAGGGCGTTATCGAGGGCCTGTTCGGAGGGGCGCTGGCCATGGGGGAGGCGGCGAAGGAAACCGCGCACCTGATGGGCCCGGCGCTGGATGATGCGGCGCTCTTCGTCGCTTCCCCAGGCGTGCCAGCCCTCGATGGTGATTGTTTCGGTGCGCCGCCGTAGAGGGGAGTAAACGGGTGTTTGCGCCCTCTGAGACCTGGTTGTCGAGGCGTGAGATGCGGGCGATACGGCCCGATATGGGCGTGGGGTGGGGTGGGGGTAGAGACCGCTGTGTCCGCCGGTGAGAAGATCATGCCAAAGGGCCGAGAGGATCACGTCCAGGATTTCGCGGTAGCCGGTACCGCAGATAGCCGGGCTGAGGTGATCGGGAGCGTGTGGATTGTAGCGGAATGACTGGCCATAGCGGTCTTTATCGGGGTTATAAGGGACGACCCAGATGCCGTTGGGGTCGACAATCAAGCGCAAGGTGTCCACACCAATCAGGGACTGAATGTTTTCGGGCAGGTGCAGGAAGAAGTCTCCCTGTGGGACGTAGCGTTTTTGGCTTTCGGCGATGCGAATCAGGGTAGCGGCAGTACTTTTGAGTACGTCCAGGTCATCGTCGTTGAACAGGAGATAGGCTTCGAAAGGCGACCAAACCGGAAAGGTGCGCTTATGGATGTGTTGAAGAATGCTCGGTGGGACATGGAAGATGATCCACTCGAGGTATTGAGGAAAGACGAGCATGCGTTCGGGGCTGGGGCGGGCAGGAAGTTGAACGGTTATCCCGTTGACGTCAAGAGTTGTAATGTTCTCGAATTCGGGAAAGCAGAGAGCAAGGAAACCCGGATAGAGGATGTCCTCGACGGATTTTCCTGGCTCAAAGATTGGAAGTTGACGCAGGATGGTGGGGTTCCAGACTTCCCGGCCCAGGAGCATGAGGAGGCGCACCTGATCAAAGCGGGTCAGGTGGCCAATTTTTTCTTGGAGCATGGTTTTAGATGCCAGCGCTGGGAGCGATGTTTTGAGGATCTGATCGGCCAGGGCGCGGACCTGCTCGCGGGACAGGCGGGTTCTACCGCCGGCTTTAGGCAGGCAGCGGGTCATGAAAAAGCCGGCCACCTCAGGGGGCAAGCCTTTTTCGAGGGCATAGATGCCGACGTGGAGTTGGGCCAGGGCGGATGGGGGAGCATTGGTTTCGAGTTCCAGTTCCAACAGGGCCTCGCGCCAGGATAGTCCCTGCGGGATGGTGAAATCAACCGAAACGAGGGGTGCAGAAGTAGCGTTGATGATATGGCCGCGGAGGATGAGGTAATTGCCCTGACGTACCCAGTTCCAGCGAAGGAACGAGGCAAAGAATGCCGTCTCAGGATCGGCGTTGCCCCGGAGCATGCCTGAGAGGTGGGTTCGATTCGAGGTAAACCCAAAGGGCTGAAGAGCGTCTTGGGACACCTTGGTTATTTTACCTTTTCCTCCTCTCCCGTGCGGGTAGATTCGCCACCACCACCACTTTCCGGTAATACTCCGGCGGCTGTTCTTGGCGCGCGGTTATGCCTTACTCCACCCCCAACCGCTCGGCCAGTTCTTCCCACAGTGGATCATCGGCAGGCAACCCTTCCAGTCGATACAGTACCTCAAACTTGCGCTCTTCCTGCTCGCGCTTCTTTGCTTCAAATGCGATCAAAGCATCCAGTTCCTCAGGGGTCAAATCGTCCATTGTTCGCACTCTGCCCTTCTGACGTAATGTTAGAGTCCATCGTGGTGGCCGAATGAGAAGCGGGCAGGCTGCGAGTAGAACAGCCTGCCCGGATGAGGGTGCTAGAACGGCACCTCGTCTTCATCGGGGGCTTCCACCTGTGCCATTTTCTCCCCGGGCTTGCCGCCCAGGAAGATCACCTCGTCCGCCGTGACCCGCAGGGCTGCACCCGCCTCGCCGTTCTTGCGTGTGAATGCCCGCACTTCGGGCCGCCCGCGCACAAAGACCTGGCGGCCCTTGGTTAGATGTTGGTGGCAGATCTCGGCGAGGTTTCCCCAGGCAGTGATGTCCACCCAGGTTGTTTCCTCATGTTTTTGTCCGTCCCGGTCCGTCCAGCGGCGTTTGGTGGCCACCGGGAAGGTCACGACCATGGTGCCCTCTGCTGTGTAGCGTGCTTCCGGGTCTTGACCGAGGTTACCGATGAGTTGAATCTCGAGCATTATTGGGTCTTGTCCTCCTTTTCTGAAAGGGTAGATAGGATTTCGGGCCACGACTTGATCATAACCGCAAGCAGCGCCAATGCAATGAACAGGGAGACAAACCAGCCGGCAAAGGCGGCAAGATCATTGTCGGCCCTGGAATGAGAGATGTAGGCTACTTGGGTAGCTTGGATGGCGACTGCGGTAGCCGTGGCATTCTGTGGTGGATCATGGGGAGAAAGGGAAGAGAAGGGGCAAAGTGGAAATTGGAGGGAGAGCACGGCCAGAGTAGCTATGATTTTGATCATGCGTTGTCTCCGTAGAGGAAGCGGTAGGTTTCTTCGTCGATCCACTCTTGGCAATACATACACTCATAGCCTTCGTCGTATCTCTGGAAGACGTGACGGCAGGTATGGGTTTGGACGTTGTAGCCGTATCCCTCCAGGACTTCGCCGCAGTCGAGGCAGGTCAAGCCGTAGTTATCGCCGATGGTCCGTAGGTGTTGGCACATGTCTCCTCCTGTTGTCGATTCAAGGGGTGTGGGAGACTGCCCCTTGCACCACCAAGGGGGGCCAAACGCTCGTTTTTCTGGCAAAACGTGGTCAAAAACCCGTCCCTTGCACCACCGGGGGACCTTCTCGTTTTTGGGCGGGGGAGCGTGGTCAAACCCCTGTGCGTGATCTCGAATACGCACCCCTCGCTCAACCTTAATCGTCGGTTGCCCATGCCGGTCTTTCCCGGCGGTCTTCCCACCGCTTGGCAGGTATTCCCGTCTCTCCGGGCTGTTACCCCGCCTGTGGTCCGGCGCTTATGCGTCTTGCATTTCTGCTCACCACATCTAGGGTGCGCCGGGCTTCACCCGTCCTGGGAACCCTGGTTGGGCTGGGCAGTCCAGCCGGGTGGGACTTGCACCCACCGTGGGAGTGGGACGGCTCTCCCGCCCCTGTGCGGCCGGATCAAACTACCGCTAATCATTTGGTAAGGTACTGAACATGCCGGTCTCTCCCGGCGGTCACGCCCCCCGGACGGCTTCCTGTGGTCTCGCCGTCCGCCCGTCAGGCATGGGGCCGTCCCACCCGCATGCCCCGCCAGGTGCTGATGACTCAGCCCTGCACCCACCTCCCAACTCGGCCGACGTTAGCGTGGCTCACCGGATACGGACGGGCGGGAATTGAACCCGCCAGTGGTGCCTGGCGTCCGTCATAAATCGTGAAGCGACTTGGCAAGGTTCTGGGTTAAGATCTTGGGAGTGGTATCATAAAACTACAATAATATGATACAATAATATTGTTTGACTGTCAACCCGTTTTTAGGGTAAGATATGCATGTAAGGAGGATTTGGATGGCCAAAAAGACAACGACCTCGGCGTTTGGTGTAGGGCGGCGTGAAGGGCACGACTCCTCCCGTTTCTACTCGCGACGGCTGTTTATGCGGCAGGGTGTGATTGTACAGGGAACAGGCAATGACGCCGAAGCCTCATCGAGCCGGGCTGCTCAAGGTGATTGGGTGGACCGGATTTTCTGTCAATCCTCGGAAAGCATGCCCATACCCGATAATGTGATTGGTTTGGCTTTCACGTCCCCGCCTTACAACGTCGGCAAGGATTACGATGACGACATGGGGCTTGATGAATACCTTTCGCTGATTGAGCGGGTTGGGAGAGAGGTGTACCGGGTATTAGTACCCGGTGGTCGGTATGTAGTGAACATTGCCAATTTAGGGCGTAAGCCGTATATCCCGCTTCATCGGTATTTCTACGAAGTGCATGAGCGGGTAGGTTTTCTTCCGATGGGGGAGATCATCTGGCAAAAAGCGCAAGGGGCTAACGGGAGTTGTGCTTGGGGAAGTTGGGCCAGTGCTAAAGCGCCCAGGATCCGTGATGTACATGAGTATCTGCTGGTATTTGCCAAAGGAGATTTTTCGCGACCGGATGCCGGTGAATCGGACATAACGCCCGAAGAATTCACCAAGGCCACGCTTTCCGTCTGGCAAATTCAGCCCGAGAGCGCACGTCGTGTAGGCCATCCGGCGCCGTTTCCTGTGGCGCTTGCCGAACGGGTTATCCGGCTCTATAGTTATGTAGGCGACGTAGTCTTAGATCCCTTTGTCGGCTCGGGCTCCACCTGTGTGGCGGCAGTTCTGAATCGTCGACATTATGTAGGGTTTGACATTGTACCTGAATACTGCCAATTGGCCGAAGCACGGATTGACGAAGCGCGCCTTGATCTCTTAGCGCAGGGATAGAAACATGCCTCCACAAGTTGAAGTTTGCAGTGAGTTGGCCGTTGCCTTTGGCATTCTTGGGATCCATCCTCAAGAGATTACCAGCGAAGATCGTCTAAGAGAGTTGTTTTACGGCGACAGGCCAACCTGGAGGGAGTTCGTTGGTTTCCGTGACGTTTTTGGAAAGATGTATGACACCGACGTCTTATGGGATTTAGGGCAGCGGGTTGTCAAAGATTGGATTGGAAACTCGCCAAAACTGGTTGAGTGGTATGGTCCAAGTCGCCAGGCTAGAACCACAAGCGCGTCTCGTGACCTGCGATTGCATGGTGTCAATTGGTCGGTAAGCGTCAAGTATAAGAGCGATGTTGTGTCTAATTCGTCTCCATACAATCTTTTTGAGGCTGTAGCTTCCGGCTCGGCAAAAGCCAAAGGGGCCTCGAACTGGTTTGAAGAGCAGTCACCAGGGCATTACGGGATGCTTGTGCGATGTGCAGTTGGACTTGCTGTTGAACGGAGGGTTATCTCCTCTCGGGAAATTAGGACTTATTTAGACAATCCGTCCTTGCTCAAACAGGTGATGGGGAAAATTGAGAGCGATTATAGAAACCATTGTCAGTCGGTTTACGTTGCCATGTGTCGGGATGTTGCCCAAAAATCAGCGGATTTGTTCAATCGCAATCTCGAAAACGTGCCTCGCAAGTCGCTGACGGGTGTTCACGAGGGCATCATTCGTCAATTCCTGCGTGTCAACGGTGAGCGGTATTTATTGGTAGGAGTTGAGAAGGATGGTACGGCTTACGTTTTGGAGATACCCTCGATTGATGACGTGCGCAAGGCTTATCGGATTGAGCACATTACAGCCGTTCCGGATCTGAGAAGAAAACAGAGCGTGGTCAATTTTGACCTTTGTGTGGCCAATACTGGAACTGAGAGCAAGGTTAGTCTAAAGTATCATGCGGAGATTCGCTGGTCTCACGGGCCGTTTTGCGGCAATCCAGAGGCCAAGCTTTACAAGGAATTTGGGTGGTCTGAAGTGCCGTTTTTCAGGAAGATCTATATTCACCGCTAGCCTGGTGATGTGGTGGGGACGTGAACACCCGTGTGTCATTCCAGCAAGAAATTCGGTCGTACCTACTGCAAAAACAGATTCCAAATATAGACCGAACCGACGGATTCGATAAACTTGATTTTGAGATAACCATTTCGGGAGTACGCTTTTATCTTGAGGCGAAAGAGAAACGCCAGAGATACCGTTTGTCTAATTGGAAGTGGGAAGGGGAGGAAGAGAACCTCGTTATTATCGATGAACTATCTGTGCGCAAATGTCTCGGGGTGGCACCGTATAGTGGAATTCTGGTTCGGGACTGCACAAAAGAGCGTTATATCTTTTATTCCATATTGAGGCTTCTGCTTATCCCGAAGAAAAGAGTCAACAGGGTGATTCATCGCGCAGTGCAAGCCTTGAAGGGCAAATGGCTTGTGGATGTGCGAAACGGAATTGTGTGCACTTCGTTAGATGAGTCCTTTGAAAAGATAGTAAGGTATATTGAGGTGTTGCCCCAAGCGCTACAGGCGCTAGAATGCCTTGGAAACTTCTTGGGTGAAAGTATTGGTAGAGGAGGCATTGTTCGGCAGCCGGAGCATTGGGAGAAAGATGTGAAGGAAACGTGGTAGAAGGCGGCTTGATTTCGGTAGGCAAGAGACAGAGGGTAATATGGTGGAACGAAGCCGCGACTGGATAGCTCAAGCCAAACACGACTTAGAACACGCCAAAAGTGACCGCGAACGCGGTTTCTATGACTGGGCGTGTTTTTCGGCTCAGCAAGCCGCGGAGAAAGCCGTAAAAGCCGTCTTTCAGAAGATCGGTGCTGAAGCATGGGGACATTCGGTTGCTGATCTGCTACAAGAACTGAGCGAACGATATCCTATTGAGGCTATACTGATCGACAAGGCACTGGAGTTGGATAAGGCATATATCCCAGCCCGCTATCCCAATGCTCACCCATCTGGCTCTCCTTATGCTAGATATACCGAGCAAGAGGCAATCCGTTTGATCGGTTATGCGGAGGAAATTATTGACGTCTGTGCGCGTCTTCTTTCCCAAATTTAGTCGGGCTGAGTTGGTGAGGCGTCTGGAAGAGCGCGTGGCCGTTTTGCAAGAGGCCCTGCCGCTTTTGCGGGTGGTGCTGTTTGGATCGTGGGCTAAAGGGAATTTCACGGTGGCCAGCGATATTGATCTGTTGGTGGTTTACCGTGGCGAGCCCCGGGATGATGCGTTTGCGGTGGTAAAAAAGATCGTGAGCGTTCCTGGCCTGGAGCCCCATGTGTATTCCGAAGACGAGTACCGCCGGTTAGAGGACCGGATCGTGCGGATGACGGAAGGGGGGATTGTGTTGTTCCCGCGGTAGTGGGTGTGCGAGGCCGTCTCCGTGGCTGGTCGTCAACTACTGTCGGCTAAAGCCGACAGCTTGTCCCTGAACCCGTTAGGTTCGAGACCATCGGCAGGTTGACGACTGCCCTGGCTCGTATATTACGAGCCGCGACGGTATCTGCGGCCGCAGAGTAACCGCAGGATACACAGGAGAAAAACGCTTGGGTTTTACGATTGTTTTTATCAATACAGCCACAGACAGGGCAGGTGCGACTGGTATTCTTTGGATCGACCAGGATTACAGGCACACCAGCTCTTTTTGCCTTGTACTCGATAAAGTTACGCAGTTGAAAGAACGACCAGTTGCTATGCTTGCTCCTCTGCTTGCGGCGAACCGTTACCCGGTCACGAATGCCCTTCAGGTCTTCCAAGGCAATTGCGCGTCCGGTGCCTTGCGCTTTTTGAACAAGCCGCTTACTGATCACGTGGTTGACATAGGTTTGGAAACGAGCTTGACGTCCAGAAAGCTTTTTCAGTTTTCGTTTTGCCGATTTTGTGCCCTTGCGCTGGAGATTCCGACGGCGATGTTCGTACTTACGGCGGTTGCGTTCCACCATGTCGCCACTGAAATTCTCGCCGTCACTATCGGATGCAAGGTTGACGATGCCAAGGTCAACGCCAAGCACATCTTCCACATTGGCTGGTTCAGGCTCTTCTACGTCGCAAGTGGCGAACAAGTAAAACTGGTCATTAATGCAGACCAGATCGCTCTCCCCGCGTTGGCCTTTCAGAAGTTCACGCTGGCGCTCTCCACAAGCAAACGGTATGCGCAAGCGTCCCGCTACTGTCCAGATCGACACTTCGGAGGTTTCCAGATGATAAGACAAGATACGATTGTCGTAGGTTATCGCTCCCAACAGCCGAAATACACGCCTGGTTCTGGTATCCCGCTTGTAAGCATCAGCCACCTTGGAGATACAACGCACAACCACTTGAGCAGTGAGTGGGAATTTCTTCCGCACATCATGATAGGTCAACTTGTGAAGCGGAAACTGGCGAAACGTCTTGTGTTCCCACGCTTGATCGCTGATGTAATTGCAAACCCGATTGGCCGTAATCATCGTCTCCCTAAGAATAGCGGCTTGATTCGGGTCGTGCAGAAGTTTGACTTTCGCCACAAGTTTCATGTCTTAATTGTAGCGCACATATTCAATATATTGAAAGGGATGCGGGTTTCCTCTGCTCCCTAAAGGGAGCAGTCTCCACCCGCGGTTATTATGATATAATTATAGCACATAAGTTCTATATTTGGGAGGGGCTCATGGACGTTGAAACGGCGATCAGGCTGGTGGAGAGGAAACTGGAGATGCTTGAAGCGCTGTCCAACATGCCGCCGAGATACAGTATTTGGGGGGTTCTTTCGTCTCTGATCCACTTGCTCAACTTTGATCGTCTGGACGGAGACGAAAGATGGGACCCGCGGAAGACGACTGCCGAAACGGCGGAGGTGAGGGCGGAGCGCAAAAGGCTGGTGCTTGAAGAACTCGAGCAGTGGCCTTTTGATCAGGACAATTGGAGGATGATTGCGTCGCTGGTGCACCTTTCCAACCTCACCGAGGGGAGGCAGAATTTGAACAGAGAGGGCCGGGCAGGGGAGGGGGAATAAAAAAATTGGTGCCCCGAACCGCAAAATTGGGGTCGCAAACGAATGTTCGACTCTTGAATTTTGTGTGCGAATGTCGTATAATGCTCGTGTAAAGTATTATGATACAAGCGTATCATAATATAATAAGAGAGCGACTCTTGCAGTCTAGAAAGGAGGGACCCAGGGCATAAGATGAAGGCAGGCGAATACGGAAAAGTTGAATGGCAGGTGGTATATGATCCGACGCGTGACGGCGAGTGGTACGGCGACTACTACCGCCGTTTGTTTTCCCGCTGGCAGATTGTAGCGGGGTGCGGTTCGTGGCCGGAGGGGTTGAAGTGGCAGAACCGACGGACGGGGGAATGGTGTGAAGCGACCGGTCACGGGCGTCAGCAGATGATTGCCTTTTCCAACGGTGAGCATCGCAAGTTCAAGGTGCGGGTGCCGCCCGCAGCGGTACCGGCGGTGGCCGCCGTGGACGCCTTTTAGATTTGCGTATAGTCATCAGGATAACCGCCATGAAAGCCTGTACCGTGCACATTGAGTACCCCGAGTCGCCGCAGGCCAGGCCCCGGTTGAACCGGCTGGAGGCGCTGGGAGCGGATTTGGTGACGTTCAGTGTGGATGCTGCCCGCATCGGCACGGAGGTACTGGTCACGCCCGAGAGGCTGATCCTGGCAGGGGAGGAGGTGGCGCTACCGGAGCACGTCCCGGACTATCAGGCCCACGTTGCCGTGCACAAAGGTTTTGAGATCCTGATCGAGGACATTTGCAGTGGCCACTCTCGCCGGCGTATGGTGCGGCGCATTCGGATTGCGGCGCGCAAGTGAGGTGTTGGACGTGAATTCTCGCGACGATCCGCTAACGCTGCATCAGCAAGCTTTGGTGTTGGCCGATCAAGCCTATATTGCACGCCGAAACGGGCAGGTAGAGGCTGCGATTGAATTGGCCAGGAAGGCGCTGGGGTACGAGGTTGAGGCGGCCAAGCGCCTTCCGCCTGTGGCCGGCAGCGAACCTACCCGCAGTGTTCTCTATCTTGCCGCCGCGAGCCTGGCGTGGCAAGCAAAAGACTACGAATTGGCCTTAGAATTGACAGCGCAAGGGCGGACGCCCTGGACGCCTGCGGAGGCCCTTGCCGAGTTTGACGCTCTGGAACGAAATGTTCGCTTGGTTCTGCAGACAAGGATGGCGAAGTGGGATTCGTGAAAAACGTTCTGATTGACGCCGAGATGCTAACGGTTGTTTTGGACGACGGGCGGGTAATCTCGGTACCGCTCACGTGGTACCCGCGTCTTTGGCACGGGACGCCAGAGGAACGTGCCAATTTTCGGCTGATCGGTGGTGGTGAAGGCATTCGCTGGCCGGATTTGGACGAGGACATCAGCGCGGAGGATCTTCTGGCGGGGCGGCGGTCCGGCGAGGGCAAGGCGTCGCTGATGCGCTGGTTGAGGCGCAGGCGCTAGGTTTGGCATTTTAAAACGGGACGACCCGCTTACGCGGGCGTCGGCCCGGAGATGCTATCTCCGGGGGGGCCATACTTTCACAAATTATTATAACCCCACCAATCTCGCTGTCGAGAACCAGTTTGTCGGTATTTTTTACACTTCCAGCCGCGCCAGGATTTCCGGCGGGACCTGGCGGCGCAAGTGCGGATAGCGTTCGATCAGTCGGGCGATGTCGGCCAGGTCTTTTTGGCGTTTGCTGCCGCGCCGCTCCGGGTCGAGTGCGGCCCAGACTTTACCCTGGAGCACGTCTTCCAGGCGGGCGACGGGCAGGGTCATGCCCAACACGTTGGCTTGAACGGCGTTGGCCACAAAGGCCCGATAGCGCTCGTCGGTCTGAATTTGCACTCGCAACCCGGAGCCGGGCAGGGAGACGTTGAGGCTGTGGGCGAAGCGCTCGACTCGGAAGCGCTTGGCGAGGTTCCGTTCCAGATCGTCGAGCGACTCGACGGCCACGGCTAGATCCAGGTCCAAACTGACCAGGGGCTCGACGTAGGCATTGACGGCCTGTCCGCCGATGACGCAAAAAGGCACGCCCTGCTCTTGCAAAAAGGCGATCAACGATTCGAGCAAATTGGCGTTATCCATCGTGATAAGTTTCCAGAAGGCTAGAGTCTGCATAAGCGACAAAATTATGATACCACGGCGGCAGCGGTGCGGTGTGGATTGGGGACGCAAGGGTCAAATAAGGAAATCGTGATTTCTTTCTATTTGAAAGTGTTCGGATCTAATGCATAACCGGTTCTTTTTCAGGTTCCGGCGCAATATGTGTGTGACCTCATCCCACCCCTGCAGGGGATCGCAACTGCCTTCTTGGCTGGCGCGGGATTACGGTTATACTGAATTACAGATGCTCTGTAATTCGGAGTAAGGAATGAGTGTATATCGGGTTCAGATTGCCAAACGCGGCGTGGTCACACTTCCCGCCGAAGTCCGTAAGGAGCGTCATCTTCAAGAGGGACAAATGATGACCCTGCTTGATCTTGGAGGGGTGTTTGTGCTGGCGCCTAAGGAACTAGAAACCGACCGCCTGGCGAGTCGCCTGGCCGAAACGTGGCAGAAGCAGGGAGAAAGCCTTGAGACCCTCTTGAAAACCCTCCGTGAAGTTCGGGAGGGGTATGCTTCCGGTCGCTAAGGTGTTTCTGGATACCAGCATGATCTTTGCGGCGGAGGCGCTTTCCTTTCGGATTGGCACACCCGGCGACTTGCTGGCCTGGCTGAGAGATCAGGCTGTGCGGTGATGATCCGGATTTAATCCACCACCCTTCCGGCTCTGCGTCCGGCCTCGAGCAGTGCGCCCAGGATGTCCAGGATGTGGTCGGCGGTCTGTTGGGCTTCGTCCTGGGTATCAAAATCTTTGCGCAGGTAGCGTTTGAGGCCGATGGGTGTGCCCCACGAACCGCCGAAGAGCGATTGACCGAGGATTCTCTCCTCGGATTGGGCGAGGAAGGGGGGCAGGTACCCGTTGTCGTCGCAGGGAAGTTGCACTTCTACCCACCAGCGTCCGTCGCGGCGGTAGGTGGCGACGATAAAATCACGGGCGGTGAACATTCGTTGGCTCATGGTGTCCTCCGTTGGTTTCGGGTAGGGGTGGGATCAGGGATTCAAGCGTGGGGATCAAGTTGAGGATGGCGGTGGCCATGTGGGCGATTTGGTCGGGGTCGAAGGTAAGGTCGAGGTCATCCCTATCGAGGTCCCGGTGCCAGGCAGCGAGGGTCTCCCAGGGGATTTGAGGGTAGTCGGGATGGCAGACCTGGGGGACGCGTCCGGCCAGCCAGGTAAAGCGCTTGATCTCGAAGATCAGGGCGTCTTGCAGGATTCGGGCGTGGAGGTCGGGGGGGATCTCGGCCGAGGACGGCGTTGAGGTGAGGATGTCCTGGATGCGCTGAGCGGTCCAGTGCATATCCCACAGGAGCGAGGGGACGCGCTGTTGGGGGGTGATGGGGAGGCCGCCGCGGGTGAGGATGTGGTAGCGGCGGAAGGGGTTGAGGATGGCCCTGGCGTTGACGAGATCGACCTTGCGGCCAAACAGGTGTTCGAGGGTGGATTGGGCCCGGACCAGGTCGGAGAGGGAAGGTTCGGAGGCGAATTCGACCAGCACGTCAACGTCGCTGTCGGGGCGGAACTGCTCGGTGAGGACGGAGCCGAAGAAGGTGAGTTTCTGGATGTGGTATTGGCGGCAAATATCGAGGAGGGCCTTGCGGGAGACACCCAGGCGCTGCAAGACGTGACGGGGGGCGTGGAGGCGGGGTTGAACGGCGGCCACAGTTCGTCCTCAGCGGTGTAGTCTTGGGTTGTATCGGGACCTGCGTCGGTAGGCCCAGAGGCGTCTGGCGATGCGGCGCAAAATGATGAGGCGTTTGAGGATCAGGCGTCGTCGCAGATGCATGTCATTCCTCACGGATATCCAGGGGCCGTATTTTTCGGCGTTGCGCCGGCGGATTTGGCGCAGTTTTTCTAAAACGGCGTTGAAATCCTGAGCGTCTTGCGGTTGGTGGGTTTGGAGGTAGTGCAGGACGGCGTCACGGACGATTTGGGAGATCGTCTTTTTCTGTTCTTGCGCCAGGCGCTGCAAATGCGCAAAAGCGTGTGTGTCGAGGGTGGTGTAGATGCGGCGCATGTTACAAGTTTTCGACCAGTTCGGCCATGCGGGCTTCGGTGGGGTGCAAATAGCGGCTGGTGGTGCTGATGGATTCATGCCCCAAGATGGCCTGGAGGGTAGCCAAATCCACGCCGTTCTCGACGGCGCGGGTGGCGAACGTGTGTCGGAGGGTATGCGGGGTCACGTTCTGGAGTTTAGCGCGGTGGGCGTACTCGGCGACGCGGCGCTGGACGTCGCGGGCGGTGAGGGGTCCGCCGGTTCTTGACATAAACAAGAGCGGACTTTGTGATTGCGGGCGGACGCTGAGCCAGGCGTGGAGGGCTTTGCGGACCTCCAGGCCGAGGGGGACCTTGCGGGTTTTATTGCCCTTACCCTGGCGGATGGTGACCCAGCCGGAGCGTTCGCGGAGGTCGAGGTCGGAGACCTCGAGGGCGATGACCTCGCTGACGCGTAGACCCGCTCTGGCCATAAGGCTGAGGATGGCGTAATCGCGGGGGTTATCCTCGGCGGCGGCGAGCAGGCGTCCCAGGTCGCGGGCGGAGAGGGCGTGGACGGGGGGCTTGGTTTGGCGTGGGCCGCGGACGTGGATGGTGCGTCCGTTGTGGCGCAGGTAAGCGCGGATGGCGGCCAGGTGGAGGTTGACGCTGGCGGCGGACATGCGTTTGACGGACTGGAGGTAGGCCATGTAATCCCGCACCTCGACGGGGGTGATGAGGTGCCATTCGGGGGGTTCGCCGAAAGTACCCTGGTACCAGGTGGTGAAGGTGCGGAGGGCGCGTTCGTAGGTTTGGCGGGTGTGAGCAGGGTACTGGTTGAGGAAATCGGAGAGGGTGGTGTTCGCGGTCATGTTGTTCCTCCGGGGTTAGGAGTAAGTGCAGGCAACGCCTAGAAACGCCACAGGTTTGAATCGGTGCCGTGGATCATCCCGGCGCCGGGGAGGTCGTTGAAGGGGTTACCGTCGTGGTTGCGGGGGTGCAGAGCGTTGTAGGCGTAATAATTCCGCATTTGTTCGGCCTTCTCGATCTGTTTGAGGGCTTGAATGACTTTAATGATTTCCCCCATGATCGCATCCGACATGATCCAAAGGAAGAGATTGATCAGAAATCTTTCCTGCTCGGGATCGTCTTTGAGCCCGTATTTCTCTCGCAGTTCTTCCCAATGTTTTTTTTCTTTATCGTCTTCTTGTAGCATTGGAAGTATGTCGACCCTACCAAACAATAGCATGCTCCCCAGGTTACCCCCTATCCGTCCGTATTCGTGACAGAGTGCGTCCCGGAGGTATTCGAGTTGCTGTTTGGAGAGTTTTCTATAATTGACCTCGAATTTCTCGGGTTTGGCGGCGGGCTTTTGCGGTTCGGGCTTGGTATCCGACTTTTGCGGTTTGGGATTAGGGTTTGATTCCTGTTGCCTTAAGTGGTCGCCTACGAGGATGGCGACGATCACGACCACGATGATCAAAGGCAATACCAAGGCATTTGTGCCCATGAGACAGACTCCGGTGTTGAGAGGTTGGTTAGGACTAGTTTATCTAAAGTTGGTGCGAGTTGCAAACATTATGCGACACAAAAACAAGGGCTTAGGGGTGGAAAAAAGGGGGATTATGCGGCGTTTTGGCGGGGTTTAGTGTCGCATAATGCTTCTTGTGCGACATATCAAACGGCCTCAACCGCACGCCCGGCCAGCACAATATCCCGCCGTCTTTTAAGAGATCGCCCATTCATACCCATTGGCCTCAAGCCAGGCATAATAACCGTCAGGCGACGTATAGTGTGACCACGACAGCGGGATTTCATTTGCAACGGCAAGTTTGATGTATTCATCCTCCGTGAGGCCTAGACGGCTGCAAACGCGCCTTTGCAGTTCATCGGTGTAGTAGTACATCACGACATCATCCCAACTGCGTCCTGGATAAGACAACATCCACTCATGCCGTTTTTCTGCACAACACTCTTCTTCGAGTTTTTCAAACTCCTCACAGTTCTCCTTCGGGCGCGGAAGCCCAACATCTTCAGGGGTGGGAGGAAGCGCCTCGCTTTAGCGGCTTAGCCCGCTTGTCAATATTGAACACGAGTTCTATAATACGATTATGCACAGTACAGAATGCATCGTGATCAAGGTCGTGCAGCCCAACAAGCGCAAAGCTGACTGGCTGGATGCGATGGCGGTTCGGTTCAGCCAGGCCGTGCAGATTGGTCTTGACGCGGCGCAAGCAGAACGCACCAGCAGTCGAGCCAAACTGCACCGTGTGGTCTATCATCAGGCCCGCGCCAAATTCGGCTTGCCAGCCGACTATGCTCGCATGGCCGTCAACGCCGCTGTATCGCTGGCCCGTTCCTACTACGGCTTGCGCAAGGCCAAACAGCGTCCCTCCTTTCCCAAGGTGAATGGCAGTCAGGGTATTGGCCTGGGTGTGAACGCCTATGCCGTCGTGCAGGACGGCAGGCGCTTCGTCCTGCGCGTTTCTACGGGCGCTCGCGGCCAGTACCTCTGGTTGCCCTTGTGCGTGCCCGCTCGCTATCGGGATCGCATCGCTTCGGTGTACGGTGACGCCAGGCTGTTCAAGCGACGCGGTCAGTGGTACGTGATGTTGCCCGTCCGCCAGCCCCAAACGCCCGTCGGATGTTCCGATGAACCTGCGTTCATTGGCGTTGATTTGGGCGTGGCGCGACACGCAACGGTCGTGACCCCTGACCGCACGGTGTTCTTTGACGGCAAGGAAGCCCGCCGCAGGCGGGAGCACTTCGCAGACCTGAGACGGCGCTACCAGCGTCACCGCCGGACAGATCGGGTGAAGGAACAAAAGGGCAAGGAGTCGCGATGGATGGATGACCTGAATCACAAGATCAGCCGACGGATTGTAGACCTTGCCGCGCGGTACCCGAATCCGGTGATTGTTCTGGAGCGGCTGGATGGCATTCGTTACCGCACACACGGGTCGAAGTGCTTCAACCGCATGATGGCGAGTTGGGCATTCCGCGATCTGGTGGATAAGATCAAATACAAGGCTGCGCGGAGCGGCATCCCCGTTATCTTCGTTGACCCGCGCAAAACCAGCCAGACCTGCTCCCGGTGTGGGCACGTCAGTCGCTCCAACCGACCCGAGCAAGCCACGTTCCGATGTATCGCCTGCGGCTACAGCACGAACGCCGACAGGAACGCCGCGCGCAACATCGCTGCGGCAGGAGCATGTCTCCTGTCGCAAGGGCGGCCTGACACCGCCCGGCCTGATGGCCAGACTGGGGACGTTAGTCCCCGGCCCGATGGAGTACAGGGATGTGCTTCGGTGCATTCAGACTCCAACCTCGCAAGTTCCATGTTGGAACCCCACAGGCTTTAGCCGTGGGAGGATGTCAGGATATACAGTCAAAAACAAATCATTATCCACCATTTTCGCCTCCCGTTTGGATTATGTGTGAGAACGGCTTTTTCGTAAACGAGCAGCCCCTTACGCTCAGAGACGAATCCCAATCTCGTCCGGCCTGAATTCTGCCGAAGCATACTGACGTCCTTCGGCGTCGTAGTACACCACACGCCAGGCCCGGGACGCCACCTCAAACTCAACCACATCCTTCGTCACCGCCGGCGGCGCACACGGCTCTATGTTTTCAAATCCATGCGCGTCACCCGGCTCGAACACATTGGCCATCGTTCGCACCAGGACCGCGTTATCCGATTGGCCAACGTAAACATATGCATCCAGCAAACGCCGGATCAGCGTCTCTGCGATAGCCACCTCTGCCACCAGCAGGTCTTCGTTGGTGTAGTTGGCCAGCAGAAATCGATAACCGCTCATATTCACCCCCCTAAAATTTCGTCCGGATTTGCTGATTGTGTTCAAACGGGTTGAAGTCCAGCGGCTTCTGTTCGTACCAGCCTTGCGTCATCCCAAGCCACGCCTCCGGCGCAAGATTCTCCAGGCGTCGCAGGCCTTCCTGCGCCTCCTCACGCGTCAGGTACGGTCCCGATACGTAGCCGTATCGGTCAAATGTCCACCACAACCCACCGCCAAGCATACCCTGCTCATCTGGCGTCAGTTCCCGATACGTCCCGTCCCACGTTTTCACCGCAAGCGTGAAGGCTTCGGCCCCAATATCAAACAGATACACCAATTGTCCATCAGATACTGTCGTCAACACGTCCTCGTGAACACTGCTTCGCAGGCGACCTTGATCCAGGAATTCGCTTAACGGCATCATAACAGTTTCACCTCCTCTTGATTTTAGCAATCCCACGGGCCAAACCGACGGCTGCAACGGCCAGGCCCCAAAACGCCAGAAATCCACCCCGCCCCGGAAAGGCTCGGTTCAGGTAAAAGCCCAAGACAACCAGGCCGAACGCCAGGATCAGCCACCCGATAACCCTGACCGACTTCACGCCAGCCTCTTGATCCAGGGCAGAAGATCACCACGGCTCTGAGAATCCCCCCACACCGAAAAGACCCCTTCCGGCGTGATCCGCAGGTGGCCACCGTGTTCGCCTTGAGGCGGGATATTGGCCACCGCCGCCGTGTCCTCTTCGATCAACGTCCACAGCGCCTCGTCGGCGTCGTCCACCTGGTACACATCGGCCTGATAAATCACGCCGTGGCCGGAAGTGCCGAAATGCACCTGGGCGTAGAGGCGTTTGATCTCTTCGACTTGGTCGGGGCGCAGATCTATCATGTGAATCGTGCTCATCTGAGGTTCGTTGTAGATTGACGCATCGGCGACGATAACCGGCATTGTTCCTCCTTTCTAGGCTGTACCGGAGATATAATCCTCGTCCCCCTCGAAGGACGCCCGCAGGACCTCCCGCTTCTCCCACGCTGCGGCGGCGTTCTGTCCTCCGCCCTGGGCGATGATGTCGGGGAGAAAACGCACGTTCACCACCCTCACCCCCTTGATCCGATAAGGTCGGGGCACAAAGGCGTGGGTGAAGACGATCAGGGCATTGACCCATACCTCGACCCCGATGAGTTTGCGCAGGTGGTTTTTGAGCCAGTAGGCGTTGCCCAGGGCCTGGGCGATAAAGTCCTTCTCAGGGGGCTTGCCGTTGAGAAGCAAGCGCTCGCCGGCGACCTCAACCCGCCCGTGGTGCGATTTGGTTTCCAGGACGAAAACGCCGTGCGGGGTGAGCACCACATGATCAATGTTGCCGTGACCGGTGGCCACATCGTGGAAGATGAGCATTGGCTGTTGGGCAGCCAGGCGTTCGAGGACGCGGCTCACGTCCTCCTCGGCCCTTGCGCCGCGCTCGGCCTGGCGCGCCCGCTTGAGTTGGCGGTCGATCCCTTCCCCGGCGACGTTCCCGATCAGCCGGGTCAGGAGCAGCAGGGCCAGAAAGCCCGGCAGGCCGATAGCGGCCACCAGCCGGGTGTCCAGCGAGATTGCAAGAATTCCCACGGCGACCAGCAGTCCCAAAAGCAGAAACCACGTGGCCGTGCGGCGTCGTGAAGCGGCCATTTGGCGAGTAGAGGCTCCGGCCCGGCGTCCCACGTTCGACCTCCTTACACCAACGGCGGCAGGCCTGCTTCCCGACGAACTTCAAACAAGGCCTCCACATCCCCGGACGCCGCGGCTTCCAGTGTGTTGAGATCGTAGGTGCGGTTCATCAGCCACTCGTCCAGGCGGTGGACGTCCGGCCCTTCCTCAGCGATGCCAAGCCGGTACTGCTCTGCCCACAGGCTCAAGGCCAATTCAATCGCTTTTTCGGTTAAGACGCGTTTGCTCATAATGGCTCCAAAAGCCCTCAAACGCAGGACTGGGGATATACCACATTGAACCGCAAGTGAAGCACTCGAAAGTTGCGCCGTAGGGGGATATTCCGATAAAATCCCTCTCGCCGCAAGTCGGACAAGGCGGGTGGGTAATGTCGCCCCGGACGGCGCAGAACACCCTTTGGCCGGAATACTCCTGATAGGCACACAACTTTTGTGGAAACGCCGAACACACAAGGTTATATCCGCCGGTTACGAACGGACACCGGAGCATGGCCTCTCTCCCTAGAACGGCCACGAGGAGCGTTTGCGCTTTTGCTCTTCCTGCTGGTACCACCACCAGTCCCAGTCGGCCAACCAACGGCGGTATGCGGCGGCTTGGCGTTCTTGCTCTTCCTCTTCCATCTGTCGGGAGTACTCTTCCCACTTCTCGTCGTATCGTGGCATCCATTCCGGCCACCAATCGGGGTCGCCGGGGCCGCGCAGGCGCCACTTTTCGCCCGGCTTGACCCAATTCTTCAGACCCGTCCATTCTATCGGCGGTTGCGTTGGGTCATTGGGGGGTGCGGGCTGTGCCGGTTGTGCGGGTTGTGCGGGAGGTTGTTCCTGCTTTTCTTGCTTTTCCTGCTTGTTCTTACCGTCACCGAATAACCACTTCAAGAATCCCATGTGCGTCGTTCCTCCTTTCGTTGTTGGGATTATTCCACCCAGTAGCGGATCACTCTGGGGTGCTGGTTGAGGAAAAGTTCCTGTGCGGCCGTGGTATCCTCGGCCTCGCCCAGGTCGATTTCGATCCGATCTTCGGTTTCCTCCCAGGATTCAAAGTCGATATACTGATCGGGGTGGTACGGGAAACCGCGCAGTCCCGGATCGGTCGGATCATCCGTGTGCTTCATGAGAACGATCAGTTTCTTACCCATGCGGTCCTCCAACGGTTACCGTCCAATGTCCGTCGCGTTCGAACGTAAGTTTCACCGAGCGCGCCGGCGAGAGCAAAAAAGCCACGTCACGTGGGCTGTCGGGGTCGGAAAACGGCCCGTCCGGCGTAACGGCAGGCAGGCTGAGGATAAACTCGCAGAGTTCGAGTTCGGGGGCCTGCGCAAAGGCTTCCCGGGCCAGTTGTTCGAAGCGCCGGAAGTGGTTCTGGTTGAGGTAGAAATGTGTATCGCCGTCGGTGATTTTGATCACAGTAATTCTCCTTGGAGCACGACATCCCATTCCGGCAGCCACAGACCGGCCGGTTTGAAGAGGTTTTTGATCTCGCCCCGGAGCCACTTATCGCCCACCTGCACCCAGCGGTCGATATTGGCCAGGCGGATCAGGTGGAGGTACTCCTTGACGGCGGTTTTGTCCCAGGGCAAGCCCTTAGCGGCGTAGATGCGCACGGCGTTGACGATGCGGTTGGTGAATTCCCGAGGGGGCATCCAGCGGTCGTTGTGGTGCGGCTCGGAGGTCTTGTAATCCACCAGATCGAGCCAGGCGGTCATTTGGGCGACCTCATCGGGGGGCATGGCAAGCAGTTGATCGACGATGGCATCGGCGCGTTCGGGCATCATCAGCATGGCGAGGGTGTCTCGGGCGGCGGCTTCGAGGTTGACCTCGACCATGCGTTCGGGCTTTTTGCCGAAGGGGTAGACGTAGTAGGCGCTTCCGACCAGGCCCAAGCCGAAGCGGGGGAAATCGAGGATGGCCATGCAGGTTGCCAGGGTGAACATGGCGTTGGCCCCGGGTAGGGAATCGGGCCGGGGAAGTTGGCCGCTGGCCCGCAGTTCGTCCAGGAAGTGAGCGAGTTGTTTCGGAGCGGTGGTATACTCCGAGGCTTTGACCAGCAGGCGGTCGAGGGTCAGCAGGAGGGAAGCGTGGGCGGGCTGGATGGTGGGTTGGCGGGCGGTGAACTCGGCGATGGCCTCGACGAGGTTCCGGTTGGTAAGACGGGTGATGAAGGGTGGCAGCCGTAGGAGTTGTTGTTCGAGCGAGGGTACCTCTTGAGGTTCAGCGGGCACGGCGGGGGCAGGTTGATCTACGTAAGATTGTTCCTCGATCAAGCCGGGGATTTGGGTAGCCTCGATGAAGCGGTGGCAGGCGCGCACCAGGTCGCGGCTGGCGACGTTGGGGAAGCTGACCACCCAGACGATCTTGCCGGCGGCGTCGAGGTATCGGACCAGGGGGACGAAATCGCCGTCGCCGCTCATCAGGATGACCAGGTCGAGGGCGTTGGCGACCTTGGCCACCTCGAGGGTAAGGACAATATCGGTGCGATCCTTGGCCTTGCCGTTGGCGGCGATTCTGCCGTCCTCGACGGAGATGACGCGGAAGCCGAGGTTGGCCATAGCCTGGAGGAAGCGGCTTTCGGCGTTCGCGTCGGTGCCTGGGGTACGGAAGATGACCTTGGTGAGGATGTGGCCGAATTGGCCGAAGTAGTGATCGAGGGCGGCGTAGTTGACGAAGGGGCGGCTGTAGATGCTGTAGGCGGAGGTCATGAAGTTTTGGGCGTCGATAAAGATGCCGATATTCATAGGGTTGACGAATCACCTCCTTTCATATTGGAATCCTGCCCCCAATGTAGCATAAAATTATGCGACATTTCAACCAAAAACAAACCGAAGACAAAATTACTGCGTCTCCCCCTGCCCTTGTGGAGTGTTGTCGGTGTTGGTCTGAGCGGCGGCGGAGCGGCGCAGGCGTTCGAGTTGGTGCATGACTTCCTGACGTTCCTGTTCGAGGAAGTGCACCCAGGCAGCCAGGGCCTTGAGGGCGTCTTCGTAGTCGCGGTTGGGATCGGGCATGGCGTTCTTCTCCGGTTATTGGGAGGGATATATTTTGACTACACGAAATACGTCGTTTTTGGCAGTCAGTGTCAAGTGGCCGGCCTGCAAGGCCAATTCCACGGCGTGGCGGGGGCTCTCTCCGGCGGGGATCAAAAACTGTGTCCAATCGAAATCGACCAGCGCGACTCCGCGAACCACACCCTTTTCAAGGACCCCCGGATCCTCTTCCTCGGTTGTGCCAAAGTTCACCACCCATTTTTCGGGAGACCAGGGATAAACGGCATAAAACACAGGCTTTTTATCGGTCACAAAGCCTCCTTGATTTCCTGTTGGATTTGTCGGATGAGTTCTCGAGCCCGCTGGCGATCCTGCAAACGCGAGGAGAACACCACCTCTTCCAAGCGGCTGGGCAGAACGGAGACCACCAGAAGATCGCCGTCGTAGAACGAGGCCACACATGTGCCCTGGGGTAAGAGGGGCAGATTCTGGACGAGCGTTTCGGGGAGAAGCGGAAAATGTTCCCGTACGGCTTCCAGTTCACTTTCCTTTTGGCGAAAGATCAGCACATTAGCGGCATTGGCCAGCATCGGAACACCGTGCCGCAGTCCCGCTTCGTCGGCCGGTCCCAAGAGGGAATGCAAGTCCTGATCGGCCACGATCATTCCCACCAGCGAAGAGCGGGCGGTCTTGAACATGCCGGAGACGAAGGCAGCGGCCTCGCGGTCGCGCATCAGGATTCCCATTTCGTCCACGAACATCAAGATCGGTGCTGTGTCGCCTTGTTCTCGTCGAGTGCGGATGGAGCGCTGAATACCGGCCAGGAGCACCAGCAAAAAGGCCGAGCGGAGGTTTCCCCCCAAACCCTGCATGGGGAGGCGGCTGATATCGTAGATGTTAACCACGGCATCCAGCGAGAGATCCAAATCCGTGGGTTTCCCGAACAACCCGGCGCGACTGCCGTACACGCAGGAACGCAGGCCAAGGGCAATGGCCTCCGCCGTTCCCCGCACGACCGGGCCGTACTTTCCCTGAAGTTTTTCGACGTGCTGAAGCAGGTCCATCATCAGTGGATTGGTCTTCTGCTCGTATAAGGCGACGAGAGCCTCATCCAGGAGGGCCTGTTCGACGGGCTGATTGGAGTGAATTCCCAAAAGGCGCAGCATGGTGCGGGAGAATTCGACCTGGAGACCGAGTTCGTCGTAAACCCGTTCCAGGACGTTGACAGAAGCCCCCTGCTGTCCCAGGATGCCGTAACTGCGGATATGGTCATCGATGAAGTCCAGATGGATGTTACCCTGAGGGTCAACGATGATCAATCGTGTTCCCATAAGAAGGTGGCGCATCATGAGCACGAGGGCGCTGAAGGTCTTGCCTGAACCGGTTTGCCCCAGGATGACGGTGTTGTAAGAAGCCGCCTTGTCGTCGAAAAGGTCGATCACCACAGGTGCCTGGTTGCGATCCACACCCAGGAGCACCCCGTCGGTGCGGGTGCGACGGCGGTAGGAGAGCAGGGAAGAACTCAGGAGGGCAGCCCCGGTTGTGGCTACCAGTGTGCCGTCGTTATCCTCGGTCATTTGCCCTGAAGGGGAGAAAAGTTGAGGCACGATGTCCGCCGCGCCGTAATAGCGCTCCAGGCGCAAGGGCGTTGATGCGCGCACCACCTCCACCAGACGATGGAGTTCGGAAGGTGTCGGTGCGCCTACCAAGACATAGAGATTGATGGTATGGAGGGCTTCGCCGCGACGGATCAATCCTTGCAGTCCCCACAGGGTTTCTGCGGCGTCTTGGGTCTCGTGGCCCCCCTCCCCCGCCCTGGAATGGGACGTGACCAGCATCGAGCGCTTAATCTGGAAAAGGCGTGTGGTTTCCATGGCTGAAAGGGTATGGACTTGCAGGCCGACCCACACAGGGGCGTCCAGGGCAAGGATGCCGTGCAGGATCTGAGGGTAAATGGTCACGCCGTACTGGTTGAAGCGACTGCGCAGGAGGGCAAAATACAGACCGTTATCCCCTTCCAGATATTCCCAACGTGAGACGGCCGTGGCGAACGGCCGTTTCAGTTCGTGGTCCAGCGGAGCAACGGGGATGCCGTTGACCTCGATGATGTCCCTGATAATGGATGGGTCAACGGTAGGGTCGATCATCAGGTACAGGCGGACGAAGCGCACATCGGAGGCGATGTCGGAGAGGTGTTGTTCATAGGCGATGCGGTAGGCCATGACACCCGGCGGAAGGTAGTGATCCGGGGTAACCACCCGATGGAAGCCGTCCATGATGGTTTGGCGATCCAGGTGGTCGGTTACGGCCAGGAGGCGCATAGAGCCGTTTGAGGTCAGCCTTGGCAGGGAAGCCAGGAGGTCAGACAGGGCGTAGAAGCGCTGTGGTGATGCGACCAGATGATCGAAGGTGCCGAGCGAAAAGATCATGGTGTGTTCTTCTCATCCGTGGACTGCACTCCGAAAACCGGGCGCATATCCCAGGTCAAGATTTGGATGTGTTGGCGTCCCTCAGGCAAGAGTCGGGCAATGTGGATCTCTTGCAAACGGGCGTTATGGGCCAGGCGCTGGAGAGCATAGACGATGGGTGAGCGGTTGCCCAGGCTTTCCAGGCGGTGGATGGCCAGTAAGGTCAGGATGCCGGTAAGAAGTCCGGGGATGGGACCAAGGAGATAAAGGATGGGCATGGCGATTCCCCCGGCCAAAACCAGATCGGTGCTGGTAAAGCCAAAGATGTAGCGCGGCTCAAAGTGCAGGAGATCGGGGGGGACGGGGTATTCCAGCAGATCATCGGTTTGGTCGGTCTTCTCGGGCACGTTGAGCCTCCTAGCGCACGACGGCGATAATGATGCCGGCAATGACGATCAGGACCAGGCCGAAGATAACGTTTCCGATATGCGAGCGGTACTGAGCAGCCTGATCGGGCCAGAGGGCCGCTCCGGCCAGCATAACGCCGATGATGCCGAAACTGATGGCAGCCAAGCCGAGGGCGATGCTGAGGAACTGGTTGGTCATTATCACACCTCCTTTATTTGAGATAGTTACTTACCACCCAACCGTTGAGGCCGTCCACGCTGACGTAGACCCAGACGTAGTTATCGGCGCTTACGGCCTCCTGTCCGGGGACGATTACAACCGTCGTATTAGGCTCAAGGGTGCGCAGGACCTGCGCCGAAAGCGAGGGCTTATCCCGCAGGCGCACACTGCGCTGGGTGACGGCGGTTTTCGGGGGAATGGGGGTAGGCAGAGCGGCCTGGGTTGCTGCCAGGATTAAATCGCTCTGTTCGGCGATCAGGACGTACCGCCATACCGGGTCGTCGCTGACCAGGATGATGGCCAGGGAAGGTACGTTGGAGCGCATCACCTCGATCTGGTCGACGGAGACCTTACCGACAAAGGTAACCACAAACGAAACCAGGTTGCCGTTCTGGTAGCGCAGGGTGACGGGTTGTCCGGTGGTCACGCTGTTGGGACTGAGCATGGTTTGGGGGACGGCGATAACGCGGCGAACCCTGGATCCCACCAGCCACTCAGCGCCTTTAGGTTTCCAGTCGGTCATGCGGGTACCGAATCCGGTGTCATCGTCCAGGGAACGGGGTTGGAGCAAGATGCGCAAATCGCCGATTTCCAGGGAAACCGGCACGTCGGCCATATCCTGGACGGAATTGGGGGCAATCATGGAGCGCTGATCGATGATGGTGGCCTCGCCGGATGGGGTAACTTGAAGGACAAGTGGTGCCGTATCGGTGGGTGTTGATGGAGAAGAGGGTTTTGAGAATCCGGAGAAGATCAGCCACAGGCCGAAGAGGGAGGGGAGCAGTCCAATCACGGCCAGGAGCAGGAATTTGGTTGACGTAGGGAGTTCGCTTACACGGCTGCGCCAATCGCCCTGGGGTTTGAGGGTTCGGCGTCCGGAGACGACGACATCCTCCCCGCGCAAGACGGCCTGGACGGCCGGGTCCTGGGGATCGAGACGGGCCACGTGTTGGGTATCGATAGGGACGATGCCCTGACGGGCCTCTTCGATCAGGGTATCGATGACGGCCAATTGCTGTTCGGGCGTCACGGCCCCGGCGGCTTGATAACGGCGTTGGAGATAGGCGCGGAAGATATCGCTTCTCATCGTTGAATATTCCTAGTTAACTTTTGATCTTCGAGCCTGGCTTTCAAAAGCATTGCCTCGGGGTGGAGATTCGTCGGGGTGAGGTTGTGAGGGGTGAGGTTGTGAGGGTGGAGGGGGAGGCGAAAAATGCCGGGACACCCGCGCCGCGAACGCCTTACCGGAGCGGTAAATTCGTCCTGGAGCCTGCAGAGCGGTATCGATACCGCTTCCGGGTAGAATTGGCTGACGCACCGATGGGAGGATGTTGGGAGCAGGGCGTCCCAGGAGTTCGGCGGGCATGAGGATCTGGGATGTGTCGCGCAAAAACGTCTCATGCAGGCCGGTAATGGACTTGATGGCCCCGGAGGCAACGAGTTGCAAGACGAAGAAAGCGGTCAAGGACATGACCAGGGCAGGGATGATGCGGAGCGGGGAGAGATCCCCCCCTACCCCACCGACAGGGGCGACCCAAGACACGGCACCCAGAACCCGCATGACACCGCCGGTCAGGATACCCAGGATGATCGACATGAGGTAGATGTTGACGATGCGGAGGATGAGATTGCGTCCGGGGGTAAAGAACCCGGCGGGAAGTGCGGCGAAGAACAGAACGATGGCAGCGATAGCGCTGAGGTTGACGATGAAGACCACCAAACCGCAGGTAAAAACGATCAGGAAGCCGACCAAGCCGAGGAGGGCGTAAAAGAGGGACGAGAAAGCCAGGTTGACCCGACGGGTGAGGCTCTCGTCGGTTTCGAGGTTCAGGTTGATCACGTTGACGTTGCCGATCATGGGGCCGGCGCCGAGGATAACCGTGATCTGGTAGGTATCGGGCTGAGGGAAGAACACGGCGCGGTAAACCTGGGGCAAGTTGCCGTCGATGGTATTGACCTCATCGGGGCGTGCCATGAAAGGGTTGAGGAAGGGGGATTCAAACGCCAGGCCCTGTTCGGGATCTCCGAACACCAAGCGCATGATCGAAACCCGCAGGGCATCGAACTCCTGAACGAGATCGTAACCCAGAAAGGTGCGCACGAAGAAGAAGGCGATTAAGAAGCCCCAGAGGAAGACCTCGGCGCGCTTCCCGACCACGCGGTGGGCCAGGTTTCCGAAAGGCAGGATAAGGAGAATACCGACAACGAAGAGCATGATGAACATCAGTCCGTTCTGGGCGTCGAAGAGCAGGCGGTCCAGGGCAGGTGGTACGACCTGCTGGATGGCCGCAAGGATATTGCGGCGCAGGGTTTCCTCCCACTCTCCCTGGACGACGAAGCGGCTGATGTGGACGACCAGGCGTCCGGCCTGCCAGATCAGCCAGGAGATTCCGTTGGTCAGGCCGATCAATCCCTGGGCGGTGGTTCGCTTGGCAAGCAGGGTTGTGTATTCGGAGAACGGGACGCAGCGGTCCTCGTTGTAGGTACTGCGGGCGCAGTAGTTGACCTGTGAGAGCTCGTCCGGGGGCAAAGACTGGGCCCAGGAGTGGTTAACGATCAAGGTCAGCAAGAGGGAAGTAAGCAGGATGGCGAAGAGAGACCGCCGTTGGAGCATAGATCACCTCTTTTGGCCGGCGATAACGGCGAGGAGGGCCAGCACCAGGAGCAGCCCCCACAGCCACGAACGGTTGTTTGCCTCTGCCACCCGGTTGGGCTGGTCATAAGGTCGGCTCTCGGTGTCGGGAGCGAGGGTGTCCAGGCGCAGGGTCAGCGTCATGTTCTCACCGCTCCAGATCACATCGCGTTGGCCATAGGCAGAGACAGTAAGGGTTCCCCGAACGATGGGCTGTGTGGCGGGAACATCGAAGCGGCAGAGGCCGTTGGGGTTGGTACGGCAGACGAGATCGGTCGATCCGTCCTCGGTTTGGAAGCGCAGGGGCAGGTTGGCGACCGGATTTCCAGTGGCATCCAGGATAATAACGGTCAGCACGGTGCTGATAGCGGCCAATAGGTTTAAAAACCTCATCGTCCCTCCTGGATACCCTGATTCCAATCGTAGTTGTCACATCCAAGAGTAGGTCCTGGATCGATAGCGCCGTGGGGCCCGTTGATCTGGTAGTGCAGGTGAGAACCGGTGGAGTTGCCGGTGTTATCGACATGTCCGATCACCTGGCCCTTACGGACGATCTGTCCCTGGGAGACCGTAGCATCCATGAGGTGCATGTAGGTTGCCTTCCAGGGCAGGGGTTCGCCGCAGTAGTCATCGATCTGGCCGTTGCCGTTGAGGTCGGCCTGGACCTCGGACTCGCACACATGGAGGCAGGACTGCAGGAGGCGGTCGCCGTCGAGGTCGATGCCGACGGCTGTTTCACAGATCGGGGCCAGGGCCTGGAGTTGGACGAAGTTGCCCATGCCGTAGTTGTAGCCCGGCGGGTCAGAAGATACGGCCTGGACGACGCGGGAAAACGCGGTTGCCAGGACCGGTGCTCCTTCGATCAGGTTGGCCTTTCCGTTAGGGAGGATTTTTTTAGCAAAGTCCATGCCCCAGTGGGTGAAGCCGTTCATCTCGCGGGTATAGTTAGGGCTGCAGAAATAGGCAGAGATGATACTCCAATCACAGGGATAAAAGTCGAGCGGCCAACCCTGGAAGGGGTTATCGGGGAAATACTGATTGATGTTGTTACAGGATCCGCCGGATGGCGGTGAACCGGCGTTGGTATAACCCGCCAGTGGGGTACCCAAAACGGGGACATAGGACACGCCGGAGACGGTCGCGGAGGTCATACCGAAGACCGAGGCAAAGCAGAGGAGGATGGGCAAAGCGATCAGGGCAAGGGCAATCATCAGGATTCGGCGGCGCTTACGGCGGTTGAGTAAGAACATGGGTCACGGTAAACGCACGGGGAGGACAGGAGGATTGATGCGGATCTCAAGGGTATTGCTGTTCCCCGCATTGGTGATTCCGGGCTGATAGATGCGTGTGATTTGGAAGTAAGGGAGGTCGACGTAGAAGACCTTGCCCTCGGGCAGGCAGAACTCGGCCTTGCCGTCCCGGGCGTAGGCGGTACCGAGGCGCGAGAAGGTACTGTCGGTTAGAATGATCTGAACGCCGCTGATGGCCTCGCCCGGCGATGGCATTTCATCCCGGTTGTCGTCGCTGTAGACAATGACGACCAGAGAGGACTTGCAGTCCGGATGTAACCCGCCGATGCCGGTGGAGGCAGGAAGCGCGGTAAGCGGGGTGGGAAGAAGGGCAGGAAGAGGAGATGGGGTAAGGGTTGGCAACAGGGTTGGTATGGAGGTTGCCGATGGGGAAGGTAAAAGTGCCGCCATGTCACGGGTTGGGGTCGTTGTAGGCGGGGGTAGCGGTTTAGCCTCAGGGGGTCCGAGCCTGAAGGCGACGAAGAGGTAAACGGCCACGAGCACCAAACCGGTGCCGAAAACGGCCGCGGTTCGCTGGGCGTTACCGGCGCGGTCCACGCGATCCTCCGAGCAGTTTGGAAAGAATGGCGACCAGCAGGAGCAAGGCGATGATCAAGCGGTATTGATAGAGAAAGATCAGCGCTCCCGGCGCAAACGTAGCGAGGAGCAGTCCGATCAACACCAGGATCGCAATACCGACGAAGGTATTGACGAGCAGGCCTACAGCCCTGAAGACAAAGTGCTTCTCCTGCATTGATTATCATTATAAGGATTTCGGCGGGCAATTTCTCAAATGGTGTCAGATCGTTGCCAGGAGGATCAAGAGGATGGCAGTGGCGGTCATAGCCATGGCCACCGAGAACGGCTCAAGCAAGGGGGCTAACGTGTGTTCGTCCCTCGGCAACCGCAGTGAAATCCCCCACAAGACCAGAAAAAAGACGAAAAAGATGGCAAGGGTGGTTCTGGTCATCTGGACATATCCTGAGAGGATTGAAGGGCAAAAGAAATCCGTCGGCAAGAGCCGACGGGGGATCAGCGCAGGATGCGCGTTGGCGCTTCGGGTTCGATCTGTCGCGTCATGCGGGTAGCCCGGACGGGCAAACCGCGCAGGATCAGGGCACCGACCAAAAGAAGCCGGGTGCTGAACACCAGCACGGCGGCCACAATGGGCACGGTACGCTGAACAACCTCTTTGCCGACAACAGCAGCGCCCTGGATGGTGTGATTGACCACCAACAGCGACACCGACCACCAGGTAAGCACGGCATTCACGGCGGCGGCCAAGGCCCAGACGCCGAAAAGAAGCCACACGGCGGTCGTGTCAGCCTCATCTTCCGGGATAAAGAGGCGGGCGACACCGGCAAAGTCGATGGCGCACAAGGCCAGCGAGAGCAGTACCGCCCACACGGCCCCACTGCCCTGCCGACCCAAAATGTCCCGGAGGGCCTCAAGGGTCGTGCCGTAGTTGAACACCTCGAAACCGGCAATGCCGACAATGAACAGGGCCAGCGTCCAGACTTTGGGATCACGCAAATTCAGGCGCATACAACCTCCAAAAAAATAACATGATACGTTGGTATCATATTATCATAACTGCAAAAATGATTTCAACCACTTTTTCATCTTCAAATATTTTTCTTGTTGCAAATTTGTGTGCAAAAAGTTAAAATAAATTTATCTTTTTGCACACAAAAAGAAAAAATGATTGAAGAAATCCTCTACGACATCATTTACGATCAAAGCGGCTACTTTTCCGCCCGTCAAGCGCGAGACGCGGGGATCCCCTATCCCCTTCTCTCGCACTACGTCAAAAGCGGCAAGATCGAGCGCGTGCGTCATGGGGTTTACCGCCTGACCTATTTCCCCGAGACGCCGTATGCCGATTTCTTCATTGCCTGGCTGTCAGCAGGAGACAAGGCGGTGATTTCGCACCAGAGCGCCCTGTTCCTCTACGGTCTCACGGATCTGATGCCGGTCGAGATTGATCTCACGGTGCCGCGCACGGCCTCACGTCGTCTTGCGGGGGTTCGCCTGCACACGGCGCGCCTTGATCCAGAAGAGATCACCCGGCGAGAGGGACTGCCGGTGACCACCCTACCGCGCACGCTGATCGATCTGGTACGCTCCGGGACCCCTGTGGAATGGATCGAGCAGGCCGTACGTCAGGCGCTGGAGCGAGGTCTGATCAGCCGGAACAGGCTGTATCAGATCGTTGAAGCGCGGGGTGGAAAAGCGGCCAGGGTTATTCTGCCTTTATTGGGGTAAGCGTGAAGTATAAGAGCGGTGATGATTTCCGTCGTGCGCTGGAAGAGCGCCTGCGCCGGATGAGCCTCGACTCGGGTACGCCAATCCTGCGTTTGCGCAAAGCCGTAGCGTTTGAGCGCTTCCTGGCCCGCCTGATCAAAGCGCAGCCCCAGGATTGGGTGCTGAAGGGTGGATTCATGATCCAGTTGCGCCTTGGTGGGCAGTCACGCGTGACCAAGGACATCGACCTGCTCTTCCGACAGGCGTTAGACACCGATGAGGTTCACCAGCAGCTGGTTGAAGCCGCCGCGTTGGACCTGGGAGACTGGTTTGGATTCAACGTTGCTTACCCTTCCCAAAGCGGGACCCATCTTCGCTTTGAGGTGGAGTGTTTTTTAGGTGGCCGTCGTTTTGAGGTCTTTCCGTTGGACGTAGGCACGGGCGATCTCCTGGTGGGAGAGGTTGAGCATCTCTGTGCTCCGCCGCTTCTGGATTTTGCGGACATTGAACCGGTCTCGATCCCGTCCTATCCCGTTTCCCAACAGATTGCCGAGAAGGTTCATGCGCTCACCCGTCCCTATGCGACGGGCGGAAGCAGTCGGGTGAAAGATGCGGTGGACATCCTTCTTTTGGCGGGACAGAGCCATCTGCGGAGAGAAGACCTGTTTCAGGCGCTGGCGGTCACCTTTGAAGTGCGCCAAACTCACCCGCTTCCGGTTTGCTTTCCCGATTTGCCTAAAGACTGGCAACGCTCTTTGAGGGAGGAAGCCGAGAAAACGGGGCTCGGAGAGATCACCCTGGAAGAGGCCGATCAACGGCTCAAGGCTTTTCTCGATCCCGTTTTTGGTCAGAGGCCTCAAGGGAACACGTGGGATCCACTTCGCTGGGAGTGGTGTTGAGGCTATTCCAGGTACGCCTGTGGCCAGGGCTTGTTGAGTTCCTGCTCGAACCAGGCGTTGAATTCCTGGTTGAAGCGTGCGGTAGCGGTAAATGCCGGGCCGGACACAATATCGTGGTGACTTGGAAATGAGATTACATGCTGCCAACCGCAGGCTTTAGCGAAGGGGAAAAGATAGCTGTTCTCCCCGGGCAAGGCGTATTCGCCATTCTTCTCGAAGACGTGCTGCTGATAGCCGGAGGTAACCAGGGACGGTGATGCCGTGATCCAGGGGGAGTAATCAAAGAGATAAGCCTGACGTTCCTCGTCCCAGCCAATGAGGTTTTTCATAACGTGCTCCATGGTTCAAAAGGTAATCGATCAGCGGATCATACTCGCCGTACAATTCTGCTCGTCGAACAAGATCCGCGACAGAGTTATCCCAGAGGCCTGCATTCTCCAGACAATGCTGTACTTCCTCGATCCAGATGCTCCGTCCATAGCGTCTGCCCTTGCGGTAGGCATTTTGAGCCGCCACGAAGGCGGCCTGAATGTAGTTGCCGTTTTCCAGGTATAGCAGGTATAGTTGGAAACGCTCAATGTGGTTCATCTGTTCGGCGCAGTTCACCAATCGCGAGGATCTAAAGCCATGGTAAGATCGTCGTCGCCGGCCTCGCCCATGCGGGTAAGGTTCACCCAGCCCCCAACCCGTTGTGCCATCCAGACGGCAACGGGGTGGGTATGGGCATCTGGACCATAGCAAACGGCGCGCTGGACGATCTTGACAACCCCACCCTCCCCCATTGGGATACGGTAAGGAACGAGACGATCCGGGCGGTCGAGATAAACCACAAGGGTTCCATCGGCATCTACTGTGGGGGGCGCGTCAGTGATCACGCCGCCAGAGTGATCTGGGCGTGACCAGGGGGGATTTGCCTTGAGATAGGCAGCACCCAGTAATTCTTCTTCATCCTTCATGGTTGTTCCTCCGACGACATGATTTCGCGGTAGGTCGTGCAATCGAAGGTTTGCGTGCGTGCCAGGGTTACGAACAATCGTCCGATATGGCCAATGCGCTCGACCGCGATTGCCTCTGCCTGGGCAACGGGGTAACGTTGGAGCATAGAGACGAGGAAAGGATACCAGGCGCGATAGAGCACAGCGGCGCTTGGATTGTGCAGTTCTTCCACCAAGAAGCGGGCTCCGTTATCGGCGTTGTTCATCAATTGTAAAACTCCAGATCTTTGATATCCACGATAATTTCGACGATCTCGCCGTCGAAGTTTGTTGCACGAATGCGCGCGACAGTTGCCGGCGGCGTTGGGGTAGAAAAGTCTTCGGCAACCTCGGCCTGGTTGTAGATTTCGAGGACCTCAACATCCTGCGGGGCCGGGACGGCATGTCGTCTCAGGATGGAGCGCGTTTTTTCGTCCCATGATCTGGACCGAAGTTCCTCGATGAGACGCCGACCCTCGGGAGTTTTGGCGCTGGCCATGAGGGCATTCCAATCCTCAAGGCCGGAGCCGTAGGGGATCTGTGGGAAAAGCAGTTGCGCCCTCATGGATCACTCGGCGGACGTGATGAGATTTTCGAGGACCTTGCGCTTGAAGTCATCGTAGTTCTCAGCGTCGCGCTCGGCGAAGCGCAGGGCGACCAAGAGGCGGAAGTCCTGATCGGAGACGGCTCCGTCGGGCAGATCGATAACGCCAAACGGATCGTTGCAAAAGGCGTTGTAGAGTGGGGCTAAGTGTGACAAACCGTTATCGTTCAGGTAGCGGACCGGAAAATCGGACATAGTGCATGATCTCCTTTCATATCCAGCAGATTTGCGATTGAGATTTTGAAAACAACGACACTAACTCAGGAACGTTTCCTCGTCAATTTCCAACTCAATAATGTTTATATACATTCTTTCGCTGCGAAGGACCTGAATTTCCAAGGTGTTCTCGTAGTGTATAATCAGCCTCACAGTTTCAGCGGCCACCAGGCCATCCTCCACATCGATGAGTTCAAAGACCGGATCAATACGTTTTCTTTTGAAGTACCCAAACACCTGTGCCACGACAGGTACATCGTGCTCAATGCTTACCTGTATCGCTTTCTGGATCTCGCGGACATTGTAGGGTGTCAGAGGAATGATTAAGGTATATGACTTTGGATACACATTGGTAATAATTGCCTTCATCGGGGATCTACGGCGGAAGCCGCCCCTTTCCACAAACCTGTGTAGTAGTTTACAAGGTATTCAAGACGTTCTGGGCGAAATCCTGTGACCAAAGCATTTCCCAGACGGCGGTTAGGACTTGGTAGTCGTTTTGGGCCACAAGGTTGGTCAAGGCATCGATAAGTGTTGGCGTTTCAGGATGCCCGTAGATTCCAATACGTTGCAAGTCCCAACCGAGGCCGACTTTGAACTCGAAGGGGTTCACGGGGCGTCCCTGGAGCCATGCGTTCTCGGCCTGTTTCCAGCGGAAAAAGAGGGGTTGAAAAGCGTTGACCCGGTCGTGGGTATCTGTATAGTGCGGGGTCATACGGATCAATATGGCAGTGATTTGATAGACGTGGTCGAGGACATTAGAGGACATCTCTTGCATCTCTCTTTCTTGTGACAATAGGCAAAGGTTTACGCCACACCCACAGACATCAATACCAAGCCTCGAGGTGACAACCCGCCTTGCCGTAGGCGGTGAACATACGGCGCAGATCCTCAAACTCTTCTGGGGTAATATCATACTCCTCCAAGAACGACGGATCGTAGTTCATGCTGTTGAGACGCTCGGCGATTTGGCGCACCTCCGAATTGCTCAGGTCATTGTGCAGATCGAACCCAAGCACAGACACAAAGAAATCATTGTAGTAGCCGCCGCGAAACGAGCCGTTGCCGTGCTCGCTGAACAAACCGCCCACCAAATTGAGTTCCGGGTTGAATTCCAGATACGTCTTTTCGCCGTTCCGGTTGTACCAAATGTTATCGAGTCCCATAGCGAACCTCCTGGTTGCCGGGTTTCCCCTATCACCTAAAGGCGATAGAGGAAACCCGTATGTTTTAATGGTTGATCTACCAATCCTGGACGCGCTGGATTTTATATTCCACGAGCATCGCCCCGGCGTTTTCCATATCCTGGAGGGTATATTCCTGACCTCGTGGTGCCTTACCGACGGGGTACTCGATGGCGATATAGCGGGCGGTAAGGGCAGCAAGGTTAGCGGGGAGGTTGCCGGCGACCTCGTTATCGCGCACCAGGTCCTCGGAAGCCTCCTTGTAAACGGGGGCGTCGGTGAATTCGGGCAGGCGTTTGCGGATGAATTCTGCGGCGGCGTCATGACGGGTAACGATGAGTTTCATAAGATGGTCCTCCTTCACGAGTAGATAGTGGATACGTCTAATAGGTTAATCTTCACATCGGGATCTGTCATGCGGGAAAACCCGTAATTTTCACTCCCAGAGGTAGAGTTCACTGGTATCGATAGGAGTTGATATAGATGAGGTGCTTTGCTGGATGGCGGCGAAGGCCTGGCCGAGGAGGGAGCGCATATTTGGAGGGACGACCTGGGTCAAGGATGCGGTGACGCGTTCCTGCCAGTTATCGGGGGGATAGTAATCGCCGGGGTGAGCGGCGATGACATCGCGGATAAGTTGACGGACGCGTTGGTGGTTGACGGGGACGAGGGGGTCGACGCGGATGACGGTTGGGGGTTGCCAGCGCCCGCCGATGCGGGCGCGCAGCCAGGCGTGGAGGGAAGGGAGATCTGGGGTGACATCGCCGTAGCGCATTTCAGAGGACAAGGTTTGACGGATGAGGTTGGCGTCCTCGGGGTCCGGGGAGAAGAAGACCTGGGTACTGGTGTTGGCCAAGAGGGACTGGACGACGGGGAGCATTGTTTCGATGGAACGCATCATAGAGAGGGACTGGGCCAGGACGAAGGTACGTGCGCCGAACTTAGCGCCCTCGGAGAGCATAGATTCGAGGCGCATGCCGACGCCGATTTCCTGGGCTTCGTCGATGATGAACCAGAAGGGGATAGGTTGGGTCAGAGTTTGCTGGCGGTAGGCGGCCTCGAAGACGTTATAGACCACGCTGGCGACCAGGCGGGCCGACTCGCGGCCCATGGTGCCGGTAGGCAACCGCAAGACGATCCAGGCGCGCTCCCGGATCCATTGTTCGATGGGGGCGAAAGCGTCCTGGTGCATAGAGGCGAAGAGCCAGGGGGAGAGTTCGAGGGCCATGACCTTTGAGATAACGGGGGAGACGACCTCGGTAACCCAGGACTGCTGGGCGGCGTTCATGTTCTCGCCGGTAGTCTGGCCGAGGAGGGCGTCGAGGGCCATGGTGCCGAGGCGTTCGGCCGGGGGGAGGTACTGCATAGCGGTTTCGTGACGCCAGCGGGGGTTGAAGGCGAGGAAGACGGTATGGAGCAAACCCATACGTGCGCTGGGGTTATGGAGGTTCCAAGCGTGGGCGAGGCGGAAGAGGCCGAGGAGGGTTGCCTGCATACGGGGACCCCAGTAGTCCTCCCAGATACGGCGTCCGATTTGGATGATGGCGTTACCGGCCCAGGCGTAATCGGGGACGGCGAGGAGGTTGAGGGGGATGAGTTCGGGTTCATCGGGGGTGATGATACGGAGGCGTTGGACGGCGTGGGCGCGTTGGGGTTCGGGGAGTTCGTCGAGGGCCTGGAGGAAGGCGTCGGCCAGGCCGAGGTGGGGATCGACGAGGAAGATGCCGGGGGCGTTTTCGCCGCGGGTGACGAGGTTGCGGAGCATTTGATAGACAAGGGAGGATTTACCGGTGCGGGAGCCGCCGATGATAAGACCGTGGCCGTCGGGGTCGATACCGATAGGAGCCTGGTCATGGGCGCTGTAGCCGACCTTGAAGGGGGCGTTGAGGAGGGCGGGGGAAGCGGGGGGAAAGGGAACGTCCTGGCGGGCATCGGGTGCCCAGAGGGCGGTGCCCTCGCTGCTTTCCGGAGGGGAGATCAAAGCGGCGAGGTCGGAAGCGGGGAGAGGGAACTGGTAGCGGCGCACCTGGGGCCAGATGGAGCCGGAGAAAGGTTTCCAGGTAGCGTTACCGCTGAGGGGGTTGAAGTTATGAGAGGCGGCGTAGAGGATGATGGCGGTGGCGAAGAGGGGTTCGCGAGCGCGTTGGAGGAGGAGTTCGCGGGGGATGGAGCGGTAGCGCATCCACTGGGAAGCGTTGACGCCGGCGATGACGGTAAGGATACCGCCGGCCATAGTACCCAAGATAGCGGCGGGGTAAGGCCACCAACCGGCGAGTGCGCCGCCGGCAAGGGTACCGGCGGTGAGGGTACCGGTGATGGCCATGAGTTGGTTGAGGCGGAGGCGGAAGTTCCAGAGGTTGGGGTGGTCGTCATCGACGCCGCCGGAGGAGCCGTAGGAATAGGCGGCCAGGGCGCGGAGTTCGGACTGGAGGTGGTGGAGGCGGTCCAGGAGCCAAATTTGGAGAGCGGCGGGTTGGTTGGTGCGGCGGGCGATATCGAGGAGGTAGCCGGCGAGGGCGAGCATGACATCCCCCTCGCCGGTTCCGATGGCGGGGAAGAGGTCGGAGGGGATGAGGGCAAAGCCGCCGCTTTGGAGGGGGGAGTGGGTACCGAGGGCTTCCCAGCGGGCCTGTTGGTGGACCAGAGATGCCCAGGTACCGGTAGCGGCCTCACCCTGACCTGGGGGGGCGTAGAAGCGGAGGCGGAAGCCGTATACGGCGTCGGCGGAGAGTTCGAAGATCACGGGGAGGGTGAGGTGACCGAGCCAATCGGCGATCTGGGTGCGGATGCGTTCCACGGGGATAGACGGGAGGCGCATTTCCCACATATGCCAGAGGCCGGTGCAATAAGGGCAATGGGGGAGGGACTCGTCGAAGGCAGATCCGCAGGTGAGGCAGAAGTTAGGGGTCATCGTTGGTTCACCACGGGGAGTTTTTGAGGTTGGAGGCCGTTGAGGAGACTGGTTGCGACCCATGTGCCGGCGTAGCGTCCGCGTGCGATGCGGGCCCAGGTGCGATCAGGGGAAACGCCGTCGATGCGGAAGCAGGTATTTTTGCTCACGGTGGCCACCACTCCCCCACCGGGAGCGGAGCGGATGTTGAGGCGGTCGACGGTGGCGCAGCCCCGGGGCAAATAGATGCCGCTGGTCCAGATGCCGAAGCCAAGGGAGATCAGGATAAAAGCGGCGACTGCCAGGGCGAACCGAGGGGTCAAACGCTTGTTTGCCACCCTGGGCTCCGAGGCCACCGGGATTGCATTAATCCGCTGGGTTGGCTGGAGCTTCCAATCCCTGGCCAGGGCTTGAAGGTGTGCGGGGGTATACGTCAAGGCAGTGCTTTCGGCGGCATAGGCATCGTGGATTTTGATGCGTTCGACCAGTTCATCGAGGCCGAGGGTGATCCAGACATGGCGGTGGTGTTGTTTGAGCCAGGACGAAACGCGGAAGGCGGCCAGGGTGCTGCGGGTATCCGGGCTGGGGTTGGGGATGAGGACATAGGCGTGCACCCTGCCGTTGAAGGTCATCTTGCGGCTCTTGAAGAGTTTGAACAGGCGGGTTCGGACGTGGTTGGCGATGTTTTCGGCCTGTTGGACGGGGGTTTCCGGTTGCTCGCGATACAGGTTGACGATTTCCTCGCCGTCCAGCCACCAGCGTCCGTCCTGATCGATGTGGATATTGCCGACTTTATCCTTCACCTCGACGACGTGGACGGCGTGTGGGGTAACGATGACGAGGTCCGGGCGTCGTCCGATGTCCACGTTGAGGCAAATGGCCATGGCGTCATCCTGGAGACGCCGGGACAATTCTCGCACCAGTGTAGCGCTGAGGTCTTCGACGATGGTAGTATCCTGACGGATCAGAATCTGGACCAAGAGGGCCTCCTGGGGCGGGGTTTGATGGTAGGGAGGAGGGCACGGAGCAGGTCGTAGCTGGTCTGGGAGCGGGGGTAATAGCGTCCTTTGATCTCCAAGGAACTTGAATTATCGACGTACACGATCTGCTCCACGAGGTCGTTGAAGACGGGTTCGTCCAGTGCCCAATCCTCGGGGCCGACGCCGATGTAGGCTCCGGTAGCTTGATCGAGGATCCAGAGGATGGGCCAATCGTTGACCACTTCGACGTAGAAATCGGTTTCCGACCAGACGGGGGAAGGCATAAGAACACCTCGGTTTAGCGGTTTTTGTAGTAGTTCCAGACCCGGAGCCAAGCGTCCGGGACGATGACACGGACGGGGAAGAGGGCGGAGCGGCGTCCGGCGGGTGAAGCGAGGAAGACGCGTGGAGGGAGGGCGGTGATGGTTTCGGCGCGGCTTTTAGCCTCGCTTTCGGGGATGCCGATGCTGCGCAGGAAGCCGTATGCCTCGTCCAAGCCAAGGCGTCCGACGAAGGTGGTCGAGGCCAGGCTGAGGGAGGAAGGGTTAGCGGAGAGGTCGCCGGGCAAGTGGGTGACCAGGGTGACGCCGATGCCGCGTTTGCGGGCGCGGCGTCCGAGTTCGTCGAGCATATCGCTGAAGACGCCGCGGCGGCCCATAAGTCGCCAGCCCTCGTCGATGAAGACATCGAAGGGGTGATGGCCGTGGGTGACGGCATGGTAGATGAACCAGGCGAGCATGAAATAGACGACGTTGCGGTTTTCCTCGCGCAGGGTGGAGAGGTCGAAATTGATCCAGCGGGGGTGGTCGAGGGTATTGAGGAGGGAGAGGGAGATCAAGGCCTTAGGGCGGTCGAAGAGGCCGTCGAGGATGCCGCCGGCGGCGTAGATGCGGAGGGTGCTGACGAGGGAGATGGCATTGGGGTCGGCGGAAGTTGCCAGTGCCTCGCGCAGGTCGGCCAGGGACATTTTACCCGGGCGGTGCTGCCAGCGTTTTTGGACGGCGTCGTGGAGGACGGCGATTTCCTCGGGGACGAGGGGGGAGCGGAGGGCGCCGAGGACGAACTGGGCGGCCATGAGCATATCGGCGGGGGTTTGTGCTTCCAGGGGATGGAGCAAGCAGGTATCGGGGTCATCGGGGATGCGCATGGGGAGGTTGATGCCGCCGAGGTGTTGGCAGAGGCGGCTGTTTTCGCCCTCGGGGTCGAGGGTGATGACGGTGCGGCCCTGGAGGAGGCGTTGGGTGAGGATGAGGCGCATGAGGGTCGTTTTACCGGAGCCCATTTCACCCAGGATGAGGGTAGTAGCGTGTGGGGGTTGTTCGGCGGTAGGGTCGAGGCCGTAGAGGAAGGAATAGTAGACATCGCGTCCGTCATGCTCGTGCATACCGATCCAGACGGCGTCGCCGGGGACGGGGATATTGCGGGATGGGAGGGGCATGAGCGGGATGACATCCTCGATCATCAGGGTGGTGCGGTCGAAGGGTGGGATGAGGTTACCGCCGGGCTGGAGATGGAGCAGAGCTTGTTCGGGGATATAGTAGAAGGTTTGAGGGATGAGGCCGCGGGCGCGCAGGGTTGCGGCGACGATACGGCGGGCCTCCTGACCGCGGTCGAGGAGGTCTTTTGGGGCGAAGTAAGCGGCGGCGGCGAAGGTGTCGTAGGCCGGATCGCCCATGGCCAGGCGGGACTCGGCGGCGTCGAGGGAATGATCGACCGCCTGTTCGGCCATAGAGGGTCGGCGTCCGGTTTTTTCGGCCAGAGCCATGAGGACGCCTTCCATGAAGGTGCGGCGGGCGCGCAGGGCATGTCCGGCGGTATCGGGTTGGAGGCGGCGCAGGGTGAGGGAATAGAACATCGGGATGCCGGGGGCAATGAAGTCGGCGGAGCGCAAGCCGTTCCAGCCCTTATGGATCAATCCGGTTGAACGGAGGGTGAGTGGGAAGAGGCCGCCTTCGGGGAAGAGGAGATAGTCCTCGCTGAGGCTGAAGGCATCGGGGGCGGTTTGGGCGTGGATTTGATCAAGGGGGACGACGGTTGTTGGGGGCATCAGGGCAGTTCCTCCTTGAGGTGATACCAAGAGCAATCGGCGGATTGTCCGGGGAGCCAAATGGCGTTAGGATCAACGGGTTTCCAGCGTTCCTCGCGTTCGTTCCAGAGGCGCACCTCGAAATGGACGTGAGGGCCGGTGGAGTTGCCGGTGGAGCCGCAGCGTCCGATGGGGGTTCCGGCGGTGACGATATCGCCCGGGGCGACCCAGAGTTCGGAATTATGGGCCAGATAGACCTGGACGCCGTTATTTTCGATCACGACGAGGTTGCCGTAGCCGACGCGTGACCAGCCGGCGAAGACGACCTTCCCGCCGTAGGGGGTATAGACGGGGAGGTCCTCACGGCCGTAGCAGCCGAAGTCGATGCCGGAGTGGACGTAATTGCCTCCTCGGTAGGTGCCGTAGGTATCGGTGAGGTAGCCGTACTGGGGAGGCAAGATGCAGGCGAACGAGACGGGGCCGGTGTAGCCGTCCTTGGGGATGCTTCCGCCGCTGTAGGGTTCGCCGCTGGTGCCCTCGTGGTCGGTATAGGTCTCCTGGGGGACATCGTTCAGCCAGGCCTGGTAAGCGCCGCGGGCGGGGTCGGGGATCTGGTTGACGATGCTGGCGGCGGCGGCGGCGAAGAGGGAGACGTAGCACAGCCATGTAATGAAGGGGAGGGCAATGGCGGCGATGAAGATTTTCTTCACAGCAGTCGTCCCATGCGATCTAGGGGGATTTCGCCGACGCGTCCGCGGGTGAGGCCGATCGAGGCTTCGAGGGAGAGGCCGTTGCGGATCATGTTCATGGAGAGCAGGTAGCTGGTGACGCTACCGAGGACGACGGGGATGAGGAAGACGGGGGATTCGGTCCAGATACGTCCGAACTCAGGGGCAATGAGGTTGATGAAGAGGATGACGCCGGTAGGGACGAGGCCGATAAAGCGGGCCTGCCAGACGGCGCCGGCGGAGGCGGCGCGGGCGCGGGAGAGGATATCCATGACGGCACCGAGGTTGGTGCGGAGGGTACCGACGAGAGAGGCGATCTCGATGCGTCCCTCGAACGCGGCGATGAGGGCGGTGCCCATGATGTCGACGCCGGGGCTTTGCCAGCGCTGGGTCCACTGGCGGATGACCTGAGGGTAATCGTCGACGGGGGCAGCGCGGAGTTGTTGGACGAGGTCGCCGATGACGCGCTGACCGGCCTGGCCGACGGAGCGGGCGGCTTCTTCGAGGGTATCGTTGAGGGAACGTCCCTGGGAGAGCATAGTTTCGATCAAGCCGAGGGCGCGGAGGATATCGCGTGACTGTGCCATGCGGAAATCCTGGCGTTTTTCGCTCAGGGAGGACTGGTAGAAGATAAAGCCGACGCCGGCCAGGGTAACGGCGGCGACAGGGGAGATCAAGAGGCCGGCCAGGAAACCGCCCAGGGTCCAGAGGAAAAGGCCGAGGAGGAGTTGGGAAGGTTTGAGGTTGGTGCCGGTTTGGAGGGCCCAGGTTTCGAGATCGAAGCGTTTACGGGATGGCGCGGCGATGCCCAATGCGCGGGCCATTGCTGCGTCGCTGAACGAGCGACGCCACCCCAGAGCGATGGGGATGGTGGCGAGGGCAAGGGCGCCGAGGGCAGCGATTAGGACCATGGCAAGACTCCTTGGATTAGGGTTTGAACAGGGAAGCGATTTCGGCGGCACCGCCCTGGTAGAGCCAGACGACGAGGTAAACGCCTAAGACGGCCAGGGCGACGGTGATGAGGGAAGAGTAGCCGATGTCGTCCCAGGCCCACTGGACGGGTTTGAACGAAGAGGGTTCAGGGGTCCGTGGAGGTGGTTCTGGAACGGGGGGAGGCGAAGGGGGTTGAGGGGATGATTGGGGTTTGTAGTAAGTGTACTGGCGGGCAGCGCGCAGGTAGCGCAGGCGGCGGATGAGCCATTGTTCCGGGGGCAAGCGATCCGGGCCGACGCGCATGAGGGCGATGGCCATGCCCAGGATCAGGAAGAGGATGCCGACGGTGAGGCGGGCGAAGAACGGCAGAGGGATGAACAGGGCGATCAAGGCGAGGACGGCACCGAAGCCGAGCCAGAAGGCGTCACGACCGAGAAACATGCTGGACCTCCGTTGGGGTGGGTCAAGGGGCTTGGAAGGGAGGGGGTGGGGTATTTTGGTAGAGGAGGGTACCGAGTTGAGGCAAGACGAGGAAGACGATGAGGACGAGGATGATGAGGCCGATGGCACCGAGGATGGCGGTTTTGGTCGCGCCGCCGGCACCGATGGCGGTTCCTGCGGTACCCTGGAGGACGTAGTAGAGGCCGCCGAGGAGGGCGACGACGATAATCAGGCCGACCAGGAAACCCCAGGCTTGGGTGGCCAATTCGATGATTTTGGTCATAACGGGTTGGAACATTTGTCAGATACCTCCGATGGATGAGATTAGCAGGCACCGAGAGAGGCCTGGATGAGGGGGACGATGATGGTGAGCAAGAGGGCGGCGGCGACGATTTCGGCGATTTCGAGCACGGCGGAAGCGACGCCGCTGCTTCCGCCGGCGGCGCTCATGACGATGGCGGTAAAGACGGCCTTGAGCATGCGCACGGCACCGATGGCGACGAACAGTTGTAGCGCGAGGGTTGTGGCGTCGGCGAAGAAAGCGCTTTGTGAGCAAGCGGGGAAGGTGTCGGCGTAGGCCTGGAGGATCCCGCGGACGAGGTGGGGGACGAGGTAGAAGGCGAAGATGGCGAGGAGGAAGATGGAGAGGCCGGTGCCGAGGGCTTGGGCGAGGGGGTACGAAGCGCCGATGGCGGTGCTGGCGGTAGCCTTGAGGGCATTGGCCATGAGGAGCAGGGTGGTGGTAACGGCGATGGCCAAGGCCAGGAGTTGCCACACGTTTTGGAGGATACGGATGAGCAAGCCGCCGAGTTCGGTCATTAGATAAGAATCTCGTCGTTCTTGTCTTCGTCGACAGGGGTTGCGATACCGCTGGTGGTATCGAGTTTAGCGATGGTAAAGCGTCCACCCCAGAAGAGGAGAGGAATAGCGCGCAAAGGGGCCGTGCGGTCTTTGAGGACGTAAGCGGTGAGGCGGGCGCAGCATTGGCAGGGAAGGGAGTGCTTGCGTTGGAGGTAGATGATGCGGTCGGGTTCGTAGGCAACGCGCTCGTCGCCGAGGAGGAGGCTGAGGTCGGGGTGGAATTCAGAGTCGGTGGGGGTGAAAGCGTTTGAGCGCACGGCGGCGGCGGCGATGACGGCCCAGCCGGTTTCGCGGGCGAGTTCGCGGAGGGCAGCGGCGGCCTCGCCGGAGCGGATATCCTCGCGCACCAGGCCGGTAGCGTTGAGGACGGGGATGCGCTGGAGGTAATCGATGGCGAGGAAGGCCGGTTGGCCCGGGGTAAAGGCGTGGTCCTCGATCAGGGTTTGGCGGATGGCGCGCACGGTATCCTGGTTATCGTGGGCCTGGATGAGGGTAACGCGGGTACGTGGGGCGAGGACGTTGAGGAATTTTTCCTCTTCGTATTCGGCCCCCCAATGATGAGGTCCCCAACAGATGGCCCTGGCCTGGTTGACAAGGCGGTAGAAGAGTTCATCGGGGGTATGTTCGTAGCAGATGAGGGCAGCGGGGATATTGCGGTAAGCGGCCTCGGCGGCCATTTGGAGCAGCCAAGAGGTTTTACCGGTTCCCGGAGCCGCGGCGAGCAGGGTCAGCCCCCCACCCCAGAAAGCGAGGTCGAAGTGGGAAAAGAAAGGCGAGTACGGGTCGTTCCAGGTGCGTTCGAGGAGATCGAGGTCGATGGGCATGCTATCTCCGGGCCTAACGAATGTTGAGGTCATACAAGATTATAGTGAAATCCCCCTTGGATTTCCCATTTAGTGGTTATAACAGCAGTTGAGCGGCGATCATGAAGGCGATCAAGAGAGGGATGGGGTCGGCGGAGAGTTTTTGGCGTCGGTAGGCCAGGAGACGCTGGAGTTCGAGGATGGCGAGGGCGACGAGGGGGACGGGCCAGGGGAAGGCGAAGGTTGTCATGACCAGGCCGAGGAACTCATTCTCGTCGAGGAGACCTTGTGTGGTAGCGCTGGCGGCGATGGTGACCGGCAGGCTGAGCGGATAAAGTTGGAAGAGGCGGTAGATGGCGGGGTAGCGAATCCAGCCCTGGCCGAGGGTCAGGGCGGCGAGGGTGAAAGCGGGGATGGTGATCGGGGCGCGTTCCGGGGTTTCGATCAGGGAAAGCCAAAAGAGCCCGGCGAGCAAAGCGGGGGTAGTGAGGTATTTTGTTCGGGGTGGGCTAATGGCGAGGAGCCACAGCCAGATGGGGGCGATGATGGGGGCAATGGTCGCGGTCATACCTCGCTGAGGGGTGGTGGTGGGGGGTTATGGAGGTGATAGGGAGGGGCCTCCGGGGGTTCGTCTTGCTGTGGGAGGTAGAAAATGGGATAGAGGGGATGATCTTTGGGGATGGAGCGGATGACCTCCTCGACGGGGGTAGTGGAGGAGGTTAAGAAGAGATCCTGGAAGTGGTAGGGATATTCGCGGACGCCCTCGAGGAAGGCCTTGACGGTATGGTTTTGCTGGGCGTGTTCGTAGAAGCGGATAAAGTTTTGGGCCAGGGTGGGATGCTGGTTGGGGTCGGGGACACGTTCGAGAAGGCCGGCGAGGGCCTCCTCGCCGCCGCGTTCGAGTTTGAACTGGGCGGCGATATTGCGGGCATACTGCCGGATAGGGGAAAGGGATTGTGGAGGATGAGGGAATGAAGACGGGGGGATACCGGTGAGTTGGCCGAGGGCGGTGGTGATGAGTTGCTGGCGCTGCCAGCCGGTGGGGTAAGGTGGAAGGGGAGAGGGAGTTGAAGCGGTGGTGGCCGCGGCAGTGGTGGAGGCCGAGGTAGTTGAAGCGGCGAACGAAGTGGTAGTTGAGGCAGTTGAAGCGGTGGTTGTGGTAGCGGCCAAGCCTGCGGCGGAGCCGCCGGTGAGGGCGGTAGCGGCGATGACGCCGGCGGCCTTGAGCGTACGGGCGGCGCCGGTAGCGACGCTGCCCCAGGTGAACTTGCCGATCAAGCCGGCGGCGGAGAGCATAACGCTGGCAGCACCGAGCATGAAGATGGTGCGCACGAGACCGCCGAAGATGCCGCCGCCCAGGCCTTGGGGGAGGATGGTAACGGCGCGGATGACGAGGATACCCAGGAGAGGGAGGAGCAAGATGAGGGCGGTGGTTTTGATCAAGGTGCTGCGCACCCAGCGCAGTTGGGGGATGCAAGCGATGATGCTGACGATGGGGCCGATGGCGGAGACGATGTAGAGGATGACGAAGGCGGAGAGGAAGCCGACGAGGAAGGCGGCGAAGGCGATCATGGCGGCGACGGCCAGGCCGAAGCCGATGACGACGGCGAAGAGGCCGTTAGAGAGGCTGTTACCGAAAGTGGTCCAGAAGTCGCCGGAGAATGCGGAAGCGACGTCGGTGGTGAGGGCCTGGATGCCGAAGGTACCGACGGCCCAGTAGATGAAGCGGTGGATGAGGTTGGCGGTAGGTCCGATGAGGAGGGCGAAGGCGATGGCGGTGAGGTAATCCATGCCGACGGCGGCGATGGAGTCGTCCTCGCCGCCGAGGCGGTTCCACTGGTAGATAACCAGGCGGAGCACGAAGAAGAGGGGTGCGACGGCGGCGGCGATGGGGAAATACTTTTTGGCGATGTCGGTGTAATCGACGAGGATGGCGTTTTCGCCGCTGACGGACTGGAGGAGTTGCTGACCGCGGGCGAGTTCGGCGGTGATGGCGGACTGGGATTTTTCGAGTTGTTTGGCGATAGAGCGCTCGACGGCAGAGGAGAGGGTTGACGAGTCGAAGAGGAAGCGGTTGGTGACGGTGACCTGAGAGGGGGGTGGATTAGGGGCGGGAGTAGTG
>FMJZ01037185.1_pt1 | contig 56449 bp, 40 predicted proteins | sample 1987881 | NCBI WGS metagenome assembly FMJZ01 (sample SAMEA4378227, study PRJEB15110) | soil metagenome | biome: soil; feature: Field; material: Soil | place: India | collected 2015-03-11 | depth 0 m
TTGCTCCATGGGGAGGCGATGATAAGGATGGAGCCAAGTAGCAGAAGAACCACTACTACCCCGGTGATCTTTAAACGAGCATCTACTAATGGTTTCACGCTTCCCGCCTCCTAGGGAATTTGGGCATAGCCAGTATTTATTTTTTATTTTAATGCATATAAAATAATCGTATATGTGCGTATGGAAAACTCATTCATTTTTGAAAAGAAAGCTATCACCTCAACTTCCCAGAAGCGAGCTTGTTGCCTCTATAAACATGATTTCCGAGTTCAATCCCTCTGCTCTAACTATCCAAGTCCAATTTCTCAAGCGTTCTCTTGGTTGGGCGTCCCTCGTTATCCCATCCCCTCGCCCTATAATACTCGTTAAGCATCCGGTCGAGTTCAACAACCTGTCCCTTGGTTGGTCCATCGGCCAGGGACTCGCTTAGAAACCTCTTCGGAAGAGTATCATCCTTCCTGCTAAACCCTTCCCTAATGTTGAAAAGCCTCTCGAGGTTCCATATTCTCTCGCCTACGAGCATGAGGTCTTCAGCCGTATACTTTACGCCGGTTGCGGCTGAAAGCATCCTTGAGTAGTATTCTTCGTCAAGCCCGTATCCTGTGAACCTGCAGGCTACAAGCGTATCCATGGCTGCGTAAAGATTCTGCTGGTATATTACTAGGCCAGCCTTGTTGACTGTCGAAAACCTGTCTATCCTCTTAGGAACCCCCAGTATTTCCAAGCCTATCATGTAGGACCTTAGATGGCAGCCTCCCCTGTTGCTTGTAGCATATGCTAATCCCTGTCCTTTAGCACCCCGCGGGTCATAGGCGGGCAGCTCCAAGCCTTTAACCTGCATGGCTGCGTCTGGATCCCCATATTTCTCGGAGAGCCTACGCGAGCCCTCTGCAAGATCGTTCCCTAAATCATTCCTGTAAGCTGTTTTCTCAATCAGCTCAACGATCTTTCCCCCATCGCCCCATTTTAACTTCTCAGGCATCAAGCCTTTCTCGCTAAGCTCCATCGCGCAGGCTATCGTCACGCCTGTTGAAATAGTGTCTAGCCCAAGGTCGTTGCATAAATGGTTCGCCCTCCAGATTGTCTCCAGATCCCAAAGCAGGCAGCATGATCCGAGTGCGTAGACAGTCTCGTACTCCGGCCCCTCGCCTTCAACACTGTCTACACAGGTTCCCCTGCCACAGGCGATCCTGCACCCGAAGCACGCCTTAGGCTTAACCAGCAGCCTCCTAGTTATCTCTTCGCCAGCAATGTTCTTGGCCTCAGGCAGGAAGGCTGCTTGAAAGTTTTTAGCCGGAAGCACACCAAGCTCGTTCATAAGGTTTACGAGAACCGCTGTTCCAAACCTAGGTAGGGCTTTACTCGTGATGGGGTTCTGGCCGAAAACCCTGTTGCATTCACCCACTACGAAGAGAAAATTGTCCCTGTCGGCGATTTCAACCGTCTTACTTCCTTTTGCAACGATTGCTTTCAGCTTCTTCGAACCCATTACTGCACCCACGCCTCCTCTTGCAGCAGACCTGTAATAGTCGTTCATTATGCCCGCTATTCTCACAAGGTTTTCCCCAGCGGGGCCTATGCACGCCACTCTGGCTTCCTTCCCGAACTTTTCAGTCAACATGCTCGTGGCTTCAAATACCCTCGTGCCCCAGTATTTTTCTCCGTCCAGAACCTGAATATCCTTATCATCCATGTATATTATAACTGGGTTTTGAGCTGCCCCTCGAATTACGAGCACGTCGACACCGCATGCTTTGAACTTGGTTGCGAAAAACCCTCCAGAGTTCGCGTCGAACACCGTGCCTGTCAACGGGGATTTGGTTGACACTGAGAACCTGCCTGATGTCGGCGCAGCTGTTGCCGTAAGAGGCCCGACCGCGAAAACCAGCACGTTATCCTTGCTTAAAGGGTCAACTTCAGGATCAACATTGTCATAGACGATTTTAGCTCCTATTCCTCTTCCACCGATAAACCTGAGCTTCTCATCCTCGTTCCATTCGCGAAAAGTTATCTTTGAACTAGACAGGTCTGCCTCGGCGATGGAGCCCATCCAGCCAGCCATGTTAATGGTCAGGGGAGCATGTTTTGCAAGTATTTATAAGTATACTGTGGGAAACACTCGGTAAAAACATATAAGCATGAGGAGGTTGGAAGGAAACGGGATGAGGATTCTGGTTAAGTATTTCGCCTTCTACAGGGAGGCTGTGGGAAAGTACGAGGAGGTGCTGGAGCTCTCACCCGGCTCAACCATTAAGGAGGTTATTAGAGAAATAGTTTCGAAACATCCTGAGGTTGAGCTTGATAAGGAGGCGATACTTGTCTTAAACCAGAAAATAGTTAGGGATAATCCGGAGGTTAAAGACGGGGATGTTCTGGCAATTTTCCCGCCACTGGGCGGCGGGTAAAATATGGGGTCTGTGCACGCTGCCGACGATGTTCCATTCGCAGAACATGTTGCAGTAATTAAACAGCATCGTGTTTTTATGGAAAGTAAAGTTAAAAAGTAGCTGAGAAGGTAGAAGTGGCAAATGAAGTTCTCAGTCCAGGAGAATCTTGTTCCCGGTGCCAACTTAGAGGAGAAGCTGAGGCGGCTCGAAAACTATGGTTATGACGGTATTGAGCTTTGGGGGAGACAGGAGCTCGGCGGGGCTCTAAAGGATGTTTTGGAAGCGTTGTCCACTACTAGGGTTAAGGCGAGCACTATTTGTTCAGGATACTCGGGAAGCCTGCTTTCTCCGAGGAAAGAAGACAGGGAGGCAGCATTGAATGGGGTAAAGGAGAGGCTTGAGTGGGCTAACAGGCTTGGTGCAGTAGGGGTTATAACTGTACCGGTCTTCGGGGAGGCAACTGTTCCAGACCTTTCTCCTCTTTTCAAAGACAAGTTTGAACTGGAGTGGAAGCTGGCTGTAGAAGAATACAGGATTCTTGGGAGGTATGCGAGGGATGTGGGAAGCATAGTGATTGTGGAGCCGCTTAACAGGTATGAGACGCACTTCCTCAAGACGCTTTCTCAAGCCGCCTCGCTCTGTGAAGAAATCGGCTTAGACGAAGTGAGGATAATGGCTGACTATTTTCACATGAGTATTGAGGAGGCTGACATCGGGTTAAGCTTGAAGAAACATCTTGACAAGATTGTTCACGTGCATCTTGCTGACAGCAACAGGTTGACGCCAGGAAGAGGGCATACTGATTTCAGTTCCCTCAGAATACTGAGGGAAGGAGGCTACAAGCATTATCTCACCCTAGAGTGCGGCGTATCCGGCGAGCCTGAGGAGGAGTTGAGAAGAACCCTAAGCTTCCTTAAATCATTCTGATCAAGTAATCGGGATTAAGAAGTGTAGACAAGAATTGAAGCCTGTTGACCGTGTGCTCACTACGCTTAATCATGAGGAGCCAGACATGGTTCCATGCCTCTGGGCTGTGGCAGACGGCCTCAGACGGCTTCAAGAAACTTTCAGAGCCAGAGAGATGCTCCAAGACCTTGTGGGCATAGGAAGCATTCCGGAGACAAGGGTTTCAGAGCAGGGTTCTGAACACAGGCTTTTAGAATCCGTTTTCGGAGACATGCATAGCGTCTCTTACAAAGTGGATTATGGTTACAGGGAGTTGGTTAAGCCAGCTGTCTCAAAGCCAGAGGATCTTGATAGGCTTGAAGAACTAAGGTTCGAATTATCTGGAAAACATGTTGAGAGAATCAGGGAGCATGTTGAGAAAAACAGTGATCGCTTCACCTTCACAAGTCGCGAGAGCCCCTTCGGCTTCGCAGCATACTCTTTAAGGGTTTTAAACATTTTCTTACAGACATGGTTATGAACCCGGGTTTTTCCAAAAAGGTTCTCAGTTTCGGAGTTAAGATGCTTACGGAAATGGCGAGGCAAATAATAGAGGAAACAGGTGTTAACGCTGTCTGGCTTTCAGGCGACCGGGGGATCGTAACGGCCCCTTCGTGTCGCCAAAACTCTACAGGGAGATTCTCGAACCGTTTGACCGTGAGCTTTGCAGGATCTACCATAAGCTGGGGGCCTACGTTTTCCTCCACAGCCATGGTGATCTGAACCTCATTCTAGACAGGCTGGTTGACGCGGGGCTCGACGGCTTAAACCCTTTGGATGAGGCTGAAAACATGGTTCTTGCCTCTGTGAAGGAGAAGTATGGGGGCAAGGTGACTCTAATACCTCAGCCGTCAACCTGTAGATTGGAGAAGATGCCTAAAAACCTGATAGAGCAATATGTTGCGGGCCAGATTCACGCTGGGGCTCATGACGGAGGATTCATATACTACGGTGTGATAGTTAACATGCCTCTTGAAAACGCTGAGGAATATGTAAAGGCTTTTTAAAATTGAGGAGTTACCCGTTGCAGTGTTGCAGGTGCTGAGCCAAGTTTATACGTGGTCATCGGCAACGGCTCGGCCTCACGCGTTTTTCTAAGCAAAAGGCTTAAAAGATTATGGAGACTTTTTGAAACGATGTCTTTGACCATGGTTGAGAAAACCATAGTTTACTTCGACACGCCTGGGAGGAGCAATACTGATATTGTTCTGGCTTCAGCGAAGAAGAGGGCTGAGGAGCTCAGCATAAAGAACATTGTTGTCGCGTCTACAACTGGTGAAACAGGGGTAAAGGCGTCACAGGTGTTTAAAGGCTTTAACCTGGTTGTTGTGACTCATCACACGGGTTTTAAAGAACCTGGACAACAGGAGTTGATTGAGGAGAACCGTAGAATAATGGAGGCGAATGGCGCCAAGATTTACACCGGGACGCATGTTTTTATGAACGTTGAGAGGGCGATAAGGAGCAAGTTCGACACTGCTTACCCTGCTGAGTTAATGGCTCAAACCCTTAGACTTTTCTGCGAGGGCATGAAGGTGGCTGTCGAGATCGTAGCAATGGCTGCGGACGCTGGTCTAATACCTGTGGACAGGGATGTGGTGAGCATAGCCGGAACCGGTAGGGGTGCTGACACCGCTATAGTTGTCCACCCCGCCAACTCCTCCAGAATATTCGACATAATTATTAAAGAGATCATAGCTAAGCCTCTGAGCAGGTCATGAGGAGTAAACAGGAGGATGGCTGAACATGGTTTGGCTGAAGCATACACTGGAAAGACATTCGGAGGCATAGAGTCTTGCTTACTCAGATAGGGAAGGGGCTTAGATTAAGCAGGATTTTCTCTGAGACTGGGAAAACACTGATCATCAGTGTTGACTCTACTTTCACAGGCGGGCGGGTTGAAAACCTATGGGCAACGCGGAGCATCTTAACAAGCGTTTTAAAGTCTAATCCCGATGCTATCATACTTAGCAAGGGACAGGTCACCGGGCTGGAGAGCCTGATCGGAGGCAGGGGGTCCTCTATAATCTTAAGGTCTGATTTCACAAATGCTGTGGGAGGCTATTCGACAACGCCCCGTAAAAAACTCGAGCATGTTAAACTGGTTAGCCCCAGGGAGGCGTTGACGCTGGGAGTTGAAGGTATCGCTGCTTATCTTCTCGTCGGAGACGAGGATGAGGAGGCTAGAAGCATTAGAATCGTTTCGACACTCGTCTCAGGCTGCCGAAGGCTCGGGCTTCCGCTGCTCGTGGAGTCAATCGCAATAGGCGAGCGGGTCACTCAAGTCAACCTCCTTGACTGTTTAAAGCTTGCCGTCAGGATGGCTGTTGAAACTGGTGCCGACATAGTTGCAACACCATATGTTGGAGACGAGAAGTCTATGCGTGCCATCGTCGAAGTGGCTGGTCAAACCCCGATTGTCGCGATTGACGATCCTGAGGCCTCCCTTTCAGAGCTTGGGAACGCTCTTTCAGCAGGATGCTCCGGCCTTCTTTTAAGGGAAAGACTGGCTTTGGGCAGCGTGGAGAAGACTGTTGCGGAAGCCAGGCTTCTGGTTCATGGGTGTTAAGGATGCAGACCGGAAAGAGGCTTAGGCTGAAAAGAATATTCGGCGAAGATGGGAGGGCCGTGGTTGTAGCTGCGGACCATGGGCTTATGCTTGGACCCATAAGGGGCGTTGTCAACCTGAGGGAAACACTTGCTAGGGTTATTCAAGGGGGTCCGGACGCTATTCTCCTAGCCCCTGGACAAGCATCCAGTCTAATAGATCTTTTCTATGGGAAGGATGCGCCGGCACTACTTGTTAGAGCTGATTGGACGAACGCGTTTAGAGACAAGACTTACACTCTCCCAGCCAGAGTCATACGTGACGTGAACACCGTAAGAGTGGAGGATGCTTTAGCCCTAGGCGCCTCCGGAATAGTGGTCTACCTGTTTATAGGCTTGGGCGATGAGGATGAGGAGGCTAGAAACATTCAGATGATATCAATGTTTTCGCGTGAATGCGAGAAGCAGGGTATGCCTCTAATAGTTGAACCTCTGCCGATGGGTGAGCACGTTACGAAGGCGAACTACGTCGACCTTGTAAACCTTTCAGTGAAGATGGCTGCTGAGCTTGGAGCCGACGCTCTTAAAGTCCCGTACACCGGCGACCCGTATACTTTTGAAAAGACTGTTAAGGCTGCAGACGGGATCCCGGTTCTTGCCTTAGGCGGCTACAGCGGCGTCACCATAAGGGACTCGCTGGAGGTTGTTGAAGAAGTTATGCAGGCAGGGGGGTCCGGGATAGTCTACGGCAGGAACATAGTGCAGGCCAATGATCCTGGAGGGATGGTGAGGCTTGTCAGGGCTATAGTGCACGAAGGTAGAAGCGTCCTTGAAGTGGTCGGAGCCTCTAAAAAGGGTAGGATCTCTCTCAGGGTTGAGCCCGCTGCCTGCGTCGGCTGCAACCTTTGTGCTGCTGTCTGCAGCATCTATCACAATGGGAAAATAGATATTGGGCGTTCTAGGCTGAGGGTTGTACAGGAGTGGCCCGCCGGGTGCGAGCCTGTTGTCTGTGTTCAATGCGGTAAATGCATATCTGTCTGTCCGACAGGAGCCTTAAGATGGGGCTCAAGGGGGAATGTTGAGCTTGTTGAAGAGGCGTGTAGCTCATGCGGGGCTTGCGTAGAAACATGCCCGCAGAAGGTTATCCTGCTAGACGAGGAGGGAAACAGGCCTCTCATATGCGATCTTTGCGGTGGAGCTCCCCAGTGCGCGGAATGGTGCGGCACAGCAGCCATAGGATTCGTCGAGGAGAGTATCTGAAATGAAGGGTGGCTACACTGGTAGAATCCTAGTTTTCGATCTTTCTCTGAACAAGGCTAAGGTTGAAAATCTGAGCGAGAAGGAGGCTTTTCTGATGCTAGGGGGGAAGGGTCTTGGAGCCCTCTACCTCTACAGGAGCCTTAAGGGCAGGGATAACCCGCTATCCCCTGAAAACCCCTTAATTGTGTCGACAGGGCCTTTAACTGGAACCATAGCTCCTACCGGCTCCAGGTTTAGCGTAGTCACTAAAAGCCCTCAGACAGGTGTTTTTCTAGACTCGAACTGCGGCGGGACGTTTGGAGTGCAGCTTAAGAGAGCCGGTTACGACATGCTGATTGTTAAAGGAGCCGCTGAGGAACCCTCCATGCTCATTGTGGACGGAAACGGGTCTGAGCTGAAGCCCTGCAGGCTGTGGGGTAGCACAACATTCGAAACCATCGGGGAGCTTAAGAAAGAGTTTCCGACTTACAGTTTCCTAATTGTTGGACCCGCGGGCGAGAGGCTCGCCCCAATATCAGGGCTTTTAACGGACGACATGAGGTCCGCTGGACGGGGCGGCTCAGGCACGGTAATGGGCTCTAAGAGGCTGAAGGCCATAGTGGTGGGCGGAAAGAAACCAATAGAGGTTTATGATCCTGAGGGCATGAAGAGGGCTGCCTGGGTGGTTAGGAGAATGCTGAGGCTGCACGAGGTTACTGCTAGAAGCCTGCCGAGACATGGGACGGTGAACATAATTGAGGCTGTCAACGAGATGGGTGCTCTCCCCGCGAGAAACTTTCAAAAAGCAAGGTTCGACAGTGCAGGTGAGCTTTCAGGAGAGAAATGGAGGACAAGCCTTTGGAAGGCCGATAAGGGTTGCTATAGTTGCACGATAAGGTGCGGTAAAATCGCTGTTTTAAACGACACATGGGTCGACGGGCCGGACTATGAGACAATATGGGCATTCGGCCCAAACTGCGGCGTCAAAGATACTGAAACAATAGCTATGGCGAACTATCTTTGCGACGCCTACGGTTTAGACACGATAAGCACCGGCGTCACGATAAGCTTCCTCATGGAGCTCTATGAGAAAGGGTTCATCCGGGAACTGGACGGGTTGAAGCCCGTGTGGGGAGACGAGGAGGTCTTTCTCAGGCTTATTGAGAAGACGTGTAAGGGTGAGGAGTGTGGAAGAATGATTGAGCAGGGTGTAGCCAGGCTAAGCAGAAGGTTCCCGGGCAGCGAGGGTTTTGCGATGCACGTGAAAGGGTTGGAGATGCCTGCTTACGAGCCTAGGGCTGCTAAAGGAATGGGTCTTGGCTACGCGACCAGCGACCGGGGAGCGTGCCACCTTAGAGGATACACTGCTGGGCAGGAGCTGCTTGGGTACGGGGGAGGCGTAGACCCGTACACTATTGAGGGCAAGGCGAGGCTAGTGATAGATAGGCAGGATGAGAAGGCTGTGATAGACTCTTCAGGCTTATGCTTCTTCGCGTTTTACGCGATAACGCTTAAAGAGCTGCACCGCATGATTACTGCCTGCACCGGCCAGCCATATAAAGACTGGTATGAATTCATGAGGATAGGGGAGAGAGTCTACAACCTGACGAGGCTTTTCAATGTGAGAGAGGGGGTAACCAGGAAGGATGACACTCTGCCCGGCAGGCTCTTAAACGAACCCCTGCCCGAGGGACCTGGAAAAGGACAGACGGTTGAGCTTGAACCAATGCTTTCCGAATACTATAGGCTCAGGGGTTGGAATGAGAAGGGCGAGCCGAAAAAGGAAACTCTCGATAGGCTAGGGTTAAGAGAGCTACTTGGAACCAACGAGTAGTGCATTGAAAACTTCATTATTTAATTGCTTTTCAACAATGTTTTAATACACCAGCAGGATTATGTTGAAAATGGTTGAGTCTTAGCCAGATTCACATCATTCCTCAGATTAAGCTATATGTTTGACGTATGTGATAGGCCTCTGCCGTTAAGCTTATTTACTCTATATTGTCTATTATCATAACGCGTGCTTTAAAGCACAAAAGCAGCTGCCCTGCATTGTTCAAAACGTATTCCCAATCATCCGTGCATTATTTTTTACTGCTCTAATCATCGTCTTAACGTTCTCTATTGGGGTTTTTGGATGCAGGGCGCAGGCTGGAGCCACTATTCTGATTCCTAGGCTTAGGCATGAGAGCGAGGCTTCAATAATCTTCGTCTCATCACCCTCCAAAAGTAGAAACGTGCTTACCCCTCCTGCTAAGGTTACGCCACGGATTAGGTCTTTTGCAATGCTGAGGTTGGTTTTAGGGTCTATGTGGAAGACTTTAACACCAGTCTCAGGTATCTCTCTTAAAATTCTCAAGGTGTCTCCGCATACGTGCAGTATGCAAGGGACGGTCACCGTGGATGTTAACCGTTTAAGAGGCTCTACTTCAACTATTCTGAAGATCGAAGGGTTAAGCACGTCAGGCGATGAAGCCATGTCCTCGATCACGATAGCATCAGCCCCGGCGGAAACCATTTCATTTGCATAATCCGCTATGGATGCTGAAAGCTTGTCAGCGTAATCCTTGATGACGCTTGGGTTCATTCTACTTAGCAATATGGTTTTAGCAGGACCAAGGAGATAGTTGAGAAGGGTAAAGGGAGCTGTGACGCCGCCGAGTATGGGGGCACTTGGTCCAACTGTTTTCCTCAGGTCCCTGATGACGTCTAAAACCATCATCGTCCTGCCTCTCCCTGTAAAGTTGAACTCTTCTATTCTCTCCAGAAGCCTCCTTGGTTTCGGGTAATTGCCTTCGAAGTCGAGTTCAACGCCGAGGGCTTCGGCTTCAACACACTGGTCAAAGGGAGCTCGAACCGTTTCAAAACCAATTATGGATTTAGCTGCTAAAGCCGCTTTAACCATGTGTCCACGGCTCTTATGGACTGATGACCATGTCAAGTCGCACAGGTTAAGTAGCTCTTCAGTTAAAGGACTCGTTATCGCAGCCACCATAGATCCTTCTGCGTCTTCACCGTGCGCGATGGAAAGAAAGACGCTTCTCGGGTCCAAAGTTGTCAGAATAAGCTTTTTGCTTGCTATTAGCTTTTATCACGGTTAGCGGCCGAATGGATAAAAACTTATATGGAAAGCATCATTCTAGCGAAGGGGTGCTGGGAACTGAATTCCGGGTTAGTCGATTATGTGATGCATACTCCGCCTGTTTTCGTCGAGGGACTCGTGGTTAAATACGGTTCTTTCGTGGCTGTCGACAATGTTTCCTTCTTAAACTGGTTAAGAGTGCAGAAGGCTCGTTGGAAGAAATATTCTTGAAGGTAACTGAACAGGAGGCGGGGGTGCAGGAGATAGTTAAAGCTCTGGAGGCATAAGGTTAATGAATACGTCTGAACTATGGAGACTGTCGAAAAAAGTTTACAGGGAAATAGTTTTTCAATCTTTTTTCTCCCTTCGCATAGGCGGAACCCTACCACAAGGAGGAGACACTGAGAAAAACATCGTAACACTTGTTAAGAACGCTGAGATGAATACTATGATTAGTAAAATCATGAAGGCTTTTTTAATCGGCGTTACGGGGGTTTTCATATTCTTCTCAGGCGTTCTTTTCGAGATTGATGTGAAGTTGGCTGCCGCATGTAGGGTTTCAACCATGCTCAGCATGATTTTATTATGATAGTTTTCATGGGATTGCAGGTTGCAACATCTTTTGTCTCTTCCAGAGTTGCAGAGTTTCTTGTTCCCCTTCCGATTTCAAATAGAGATGTTTCAAAAATTCTCTTACTGTGTTTCATAAGGATTTTTGATATTCCCTTGATAGTGGCAGCTTTAATTGTTCCCGTAGCCTATGGGATTTCGTTCGGCTCCATTCCAGGTGCTTTAACAGTATTGCTGAGCGTTGTAATCACAGAGTTTTTCGCGTTGGCTATAGCGGTTTTCTTGGCTCTTTCCTTCTATTCTAAGGTGGTTAGAGGAGGAGGAAGATCGATGTGGAGGACATTCACGAGGCTTTTCTACATGCTTGTTTGGATTGTTCCAATGTTTCTGATGTATGCGATTACGGGTCTTGCAATGCAGATGGCTAGCTTGATGAAAACCCTTACTCAAAGCTTTTCATATCTGCTCGTATCGCTCTATCCCTTTTCCCTAGGCTTCCTAGCTTCGCTAGCCACCTTCTTCACCGTTGACGACCCTAGAATTATTATCCTATCAGTGGGTTCTTCCCTCGTCTACTTCGCCTTGGCAGCGTATTCCTTCAAATGGCTCGTCGAAAGAATAGTTAGAATAGGCTTTGGAAGCATTGCCACAGTTTCCAGAATGAGGGTTAGGGATGTTTCCATAAATTCCGGAGCACCATGGTTAGGAATAATTAAAAAGGATCTTAGGATAGCCTCAAGGTCCCCTTCCTACTTCACCGTACTTATAATGCCGGTTATACAAACTGTGATTTTCAGCTTCTCCTTCAGCTCCCTCTACTCTGATGCGAGCGGGGCTCCTGCTGAGTTTTTGCCTTTAACGCTTCTACCTCTATTCTCGGTGCCTTTGTTAATGGTATTGATGCTTCCCTCCGCGCTTTTAAACACGGAGAGCATGGCTTATTCTCACGTTGGAAGCCTGCCTTTAGGAAAGATGACGCTGATTCTTGCTAAGACAATCCTATCGTCAACCGTGTATTTGGTTTCACTCCTCGTACTCTTGACGATAACTATGCTGAGAGCACCGGGCCTCGTGTACATGTTCGCGCTTTTCGGAGGTGTTTTCACGTTCTCCATAGTTGCTGCGATAATGTTTGAAATCGTTCTTCTCTCAAGAACATTTGGGCAAACAGTCCCATCGGGAAACCTATATTTAAAATTCTACTACTACATTCTCCCCTGGATACTCAGCTATGTTGTTGCAATAATCCCGATTCTGGTTTACTTCGTAGCATTGATTCTGACTGCTTCTTTTGCCATAGGCATGACTGGTTTAACAGCCACTTCGATCCTAGAATTTTTGATCGCTGTATTGCTCCTCGTTAGAAAGGAGTAGTTGTGAAGAGGGGAAATGTGCTTAATGTTGCGACGGTAGTATGGCTAAACCAATTTATTATTTGAAAAAAAATTTAAATAGAAGTTTTCCAAACTAAATACGTGTGAGAAGAAATGAGTGGGGAAAAAGAATTCCTCCTTAGCGAATTTTTGAAATCCAGAGGATTCATAGTTGGGCTAGTCGTCTCCATCCTTATGATGTTAATACAGCTTTCAATAGACTGGACCAATGTGAATCTGACCCTCTGGGGCATGAACGCTGGAGCGTTCCTAATCCTCTTTGTGCTAGCGATACTCGGCTACTTTCTCAGCTCCATAAGGCTCAGGGCAGACGAATACGCTATTGTTTTCGCCATGGTAACAGTTAGCCTTGGCTTTGCATGGTCCGTAGCCGTACCCTTTTCAATATCGATTTTCAACACAGCGTGGGAAAAACAATGGTGGTACATGGGATACTGGGTATCTACAATACCGGGAGCCCTTGAGATGAGCCCCCTTTTCGGAGTAAAAGACACAACGGCGGCTTTAGCTGCCTTCACCGGGGGAACCTCTGTTCCCTGGGCCGCATGGGCGCCTGCGTTAGGCTACTGGATTGTCTTCACAATGGTCCTAGTGGTCTTCATGGTTTCAATGGGAATGATACTTCGGAAACTATGGATAGACATTGAGAAACTCCCATTCCCATATTTGAACATTACTAATGAGCTGATCAATCTAGGCCTGGGTGTAACTCAGAAGCCCCGGGTGAAAAAGATACTGATAGGCATACTCTTAGGCTTTCTACTAATGCTTGGGAACCTAATAGATGCCTTGGCACCTGGAAGAGGATGGAACCTGTGGCAGACTTACCACATTGAAGCCTTAGAGGTCGCACTGCCCAATTCAAGCTGGTTTTTCAGCGTTTCACCGTCTCAGCTAAGCTTATGGTATCTCGCACCGTTGGATGTTCTCTTCACTGCCGTGGTCGCTTGGTTTATATTCGTCGACATTATTCCAGCCATATCTGCTTGGGCTGGATACGCGACGCTTCAAGCACCCTGGGGAAGCTCCGGAGGAGCATGGCACAGCATGGCTTCAGGCGCGATAGCACCCATATCCGGCGGGATGATCGGGTGGGGTGCAATGATCGGCTTAGGCCTCTGGCTTCTCGTTTACGCGAGAAAATATATTGCTTCTACACTTAAGAATGCGTTCGGCAAGAAGGTTCTGGACGAGTCTAACGAGCCGTTCTCATATAGAACCTTGTGGCTGGCCTTTATAGTTTCAACCGTGTTGCTCATAGTGCTCATGGTCGTCGTCTATATTCCAGTCTGGGCAGCCGGCATAATCGTAGTATATACATGTCTCCAGTATGTTGCGACGTCAAGGATCCGTGGGGAAAGCATAGCGAAGGGCGACATTCCTTGGGAGTCTCAGGAGGTTTTGGCCACCCTGTTGTCTCAAGCAGGACTCTACTCGCTTGTTGGAGCCCAGGCCTCGGCGGCTTCTCAAGCCACACACGGGGCAGGTGCCTATACGGCTTGGATTATGGGTTACGTGGTGACTGGGCACTACACGTGGTACTGGGGTGGTGCAGGCACGCCTCAGAGCGCTCAGCTTGAAGCCTTCAAATTGGCGACTTTAACTAAAACCAATAATAGGACTATGGCGCTTTCAACCATTGTGGCCATGGTTCTCGCTGTCCTCATATGTCTCCCGCTGTGGCTGGTCTTCACGTACATGATTGGGATTGACAAGGGCTTCGGCCATGGCGGCACCCTGTACGCCCAGTGGGTCAGCCCAGCATGGTGGAGTCAAGAAGCCATTTTTAACGCTGCTTTCAACCAAGCTCAAGGCTGTTCCTGGTTTAACTGGAACAAGGACCTGCTGGGGCTTGAGCTGGCTAATTGGGCTGCCGGCTTCTTCCTCGCCGGAGTTCTCCTTTGGGCCAGGGTTGCATTCGCCAGGTTTCCATTGAATCCGGTGGGTCTTATCATAGGCTTATGCCAGCCTGCACACTGGCTTTGGGGCTATCTTCTCGTCGCATGGGTTTTGAAGTTTCTAACGTTTAGAATAGGCGGCTCAAAGCTCTATGAAGAACAAGGCGTGCCGCTAGCGATAGGTATATTCCTAGGCTCATTTATAGTATCCATAGTTACCGACATATTCCTGCCGGTTGCGCAGGCAGGGATAGGATGGGCTCCCGCCGTTCCAGGTTGACACTCCCCTCTTTTTTTTATCTACATTTTTAAACAGGATTGGACATGAAGGTGACTAGGGAATGTCTCTAATGGGAAAAGCCCTGCTTCAATCAGTATGGAGAAGAAGGCTCATTCTACTGTCTATCATATTCCTCTTTTGCCCAACGGTCGTTTTTAACATTGCTTATCAACTTGAGGCAGACGGGCTGCAGGTCTTTAAAAATGGCGAGGTCGCAAACACCATAAACGCAGACGCGATTCGCGAGCACGTTAAGTATCTATCTAGCCTCGGATGCAGGACCCCAGGCTACTCCGGTTATGAAGCTGCTGCTAAGTACATATATGAAAACTTCGTGAAAAATGGTCTTAAACCGGGTCCTTACGGTTACTTTGAAAACTTTACGGTTCTCGTCCCAATGATTCACGAGGCAAGAGTTCAAGTATTATCCCCATTCCAGTTTACTATTGACAATGTTTTAACAATGTACCCGATGGGTCTAAACCCTGGTATGACTCCTCCGGAGGGTATTGAGGGGAGGCTGGTCTACGTTGGGAAAGCGTCCCTGTCGGAGCTTGGAGGAAAGAACCTTAATGATACGATAGTGCTTGTGGACTATGAGAACAGCGGGAACTGGATTCGCACGGTGATGTTTGGCGCTAAAGCCGTGTTATTCATTGAGCCAGAAATCTACAATAACGTTCAAAGTTCTTTAAACGCTAGGCTTCCGGATGCACCCCGATTGGCTTTCAGGGGGGGAGTCAACTACCTAGGCATACCGTTAAATATTCCTAGGCTCGTGGTTCCAAGAAGGGATGCTAAGAATCTGATTGATCTTCTGACAACCGGCGAAGTTATAGTAAGAATTAGGCTGAATGCTTCTTGGGAGGAAAAGCCAGCTTGGAATATTCTAGGCGTAATACCTGGAAGAAGAGAGGAGATTGTGGTTTTAAGCGCATACTACGATTCACAATCATACGTGGTTGGAGTGGCTCCTGGAGCAGATGAGGCTGTAGGCATTGCGATGATCATGGAGCTGGCTTCCTGTTTTAAGGATAATCCTCCGGAGAGAACAATATGGTTTCTTGCTATAGGCTCTCACTACGGAGGGTTAAAGGGCTCTAGAGAGTTTGTGGAGCGACACTTCGAGGAAACAAGCAAGAAGATCAGCATGTGGATAAATTTTGATCTGACTTCCGACGTGAGCGATCTAGGGGTGTTCTTCTGCGGGTACAACTATTATTTCGAGGCCTCTCTCCTACGGTATACTTGGCTCCGTGATAGATTATTCGGATCGCAGTCCGAGGTGAAGAAGATTCTGCAGAGCCTAGGCCTCGATATAAGTGTTGAAGACGGTTTACGCGTGAGGGAATGGAGAGTGTACTTGCCGACTAACCTAGCTTTCGACCATGAACCATATGTTGTAGCGGGCGGAGTCGGCATAACAGTAGCCACCGCAAATTCTTTCAGAACCTTCTGCTCCACGCCTTCAGACACCTATGAGAATAGTCTCGGCTCTCAGAGAAGGTTCGAAAACACTAAGAAACAGGTTAGGTTTACAGCGGCCTTAGCGTCAAGCCTGATAAACGGTCCCGACTTCGGAAGCAAGGGTATTGGGCCAACGAGGTACGCTTTACAGCCAAACGCAGGCGGCTTCGTTACCCTAACTGGGAAAATTGTTACATACGATTATGCGAAGGGATGGTTTGAGGGAGTACCTCACGCGCTGGTTTCAGTCCACCTGTCTTATGCAGAAGACGGGTATTCTCCACATTTCTACTCGTTGTGTAAAACGGATGAGAACGGTGTTTTTGTGGTTCACGGGCTGCCTTCAGAGACAACCTATGCGGGTGCGCAGCAGCTGGGCGTGGGTGTTGCTGAGGTCGCAGTTCCAAAAGTTATGGTTGAGGCATTCGTCTTCAACGAGAATGGAAGCGTTATATATGCCCCTGAGCTGTGGCAGCAAAGATCCGACGTATACCCTATTTCCTTCCAGGTTGACAGTGGGCGTATCGGGACTCCGGATGCACCCCGCTATTTTCCAGTATTCCCATGCGGCTCAATAGTCTTATTCAACCTTATTCCACCGGTGAACCTGCTCGGGAGCATCTCTATTCTAGATTCGCGGGGTCATACTCCACCTACATCCTATGGCTATGTTCGCGACAGCTTCATCGAGGGTGAAGACATAACGATGATATTTGTACCCGAATGCGTGCCTATTGAGGTTATAGTCAGCAGTCCGGGAATACCCTTCCCCCGGGGGGTTTTGAAAAATATTACCGAAGAAATTCTCGAAGGACAAGGATTCTCGGTGAAACAGGGTGAAACATCAATTATCCTAGCCACGCCTTTAAGGCTTGTTAAGGATTTCCATCTTTTGAACAAGCATAGGCTTGACTTGGCGTCAAGCTACTTGGCTGCGAGCGCTCCTGCTTTAGAGTTTTCCAAAAATACGGGCAATCTGTTAAGCGAGGCTTCAAGATGTTTCTCGGCAGAAGCTGGGTTTAACTATTCTCGCATGGTCTACGCTACTTACGCTGCTTGGCAGAGCGAGATAAACGCTTACACGTTTACAAGGGGCCTAATTTTCGAAATAATTTCATCAACCCTATTCTTTTTCATACTTTTAGTTCCATTTTCAATACTCTTGGTAGAACTCGTGTTCTCGCCGAGAAGCGGCCTGCGGAGAATATTGTATGCATGCGGAGTCTTCGCGCTTTTCACATCTCTGCTCTACTGGTTCCACCCTGGTTTTCACTTGGCAACAAACATCTATATAATGCTGGTTGGCATAGCAATCCTGGTTTTCGTCACCCCCATCATAGGGATATTATGGGGCAGAATATCGGGCTTTATCAGGGCTTTTAGAGAAGAAGTCATCGGCAAACATTTCGCCGAGATAAGCCGGTTCGGTGCAGTTCTAATAGCTTTCTCAATGGGCATATCTAACATGAGGAAGAGAAGGCTGCGGACTACTCTTACACTCGTAACAATCACGTTGATAGTGTTCTCCCTTATTTCGTTAACATCCATATACTTGATATCAATAGTCAGAACCATTCCGAAACCTGGGAAAACCTACTATGACGGAATCCTGATAAGTGAATTCAGGTACCTGCCATCATATCTGGAGGGCCTTCTTAAAGTGGAGATCGGAGACGAAGCCGTTATATGTCCAAGAAGCTGGATCTATACTTCCAGCGGCTACGTGTCGGTCTTGGGAGGCCAGCTTCCGGGGACGAAGATAAAGATCACTAGGATCACGAATAACCAGCCTGAAACACAATACGTCTTTTCTGCTTTACTGGCAGTTGTGCCTGAAGACCCCATCTTCGAGCAGGGTATTACTCTTCCGAATTGCTCCGGGCTACTCAGTTCTTACACGGCCATAATACCGAGGGAGGCTGCAGACACCTGCGGCTGGAGAATAGGCGACGCAATTTATGTCGGTGGAGTCAATCTGACTATCGTCGGAATCTTCGACTCTTCCATTTTCAACAGCCTAGTTGATTTAAACCTGTATAAGGTGACGCCCATCAACTGGGGTGTCCAATGGGCAGGCGGCATTCAGCATATCCCTGCTCAATCGGTACTTATAGTTCCATACTCGCTTGCAGAAAGGTTGGGCTATCCTCCGGTGCAGATAGTCGCTAAATTCCGTAACCAAAGCAGGGTTTTCGAATTTGCCCAAAGCCTTTCTAACAGGCTGCCGTTTGTCGTTTACGCTAGCGCCGGGGGTCAGAGGGCCAACTTCCAACAGCAAGCATGGTTCTTCCTCAGGGGGATTGAGCATCTTGTTTTCCCGATTATCATTGCCGCTCTGGCAATCTTGGACGCGATGCTGGCCAACGTGTATGAACGGGTTAGAGAGATCGGTATTTTCAGTTCACTGGGACTCTCGCCACTGCATGTTGCTGGTCTCTTTCTGTCGGAAACGTTAGTGTACTCCGTTGTGGCAGCGGTTCTCGGATACGTTGTAGGGCTTGTGGGAACCAATCTCCTCTATATGTTTCAATTGATGCCGAAAGACTTTTACCCTAACTTTTCCTCAACGATCGTAATTTTAACAGTCTCAATATCGATATTAACCACGATAGCGTCCTCCATCTATCCTGTTATGAAGGCTTCAAGGATGGTCACGCCCTCGGTTGAAAGGGTTTGGAAGCTTAAAACCAGGCCTCAGGGCGACGTCTGGGACATACCGTTACCCTTCACCTCCTCACCTGAGGAAACCGATGGGATCATAATGTTTTTAGCCGAGTTTTTCAAGGCTTTTACAACGGCTGAGGTAGGCGCCTTTAGGACGGATAATCTCGCATTGTCTGAAAGGGTTGAAGACGGGGCTGTTGAGAAGATCATAATTGTTGACACCACTCTGCCTCCTTTCGACATGGGGATCTCGCAGAGGGCTGAAATACTGATCCGCAAAGATGCTGGCGAAACCAATTTCAAATACGCTCTCCGTCTAAATAGAAAATCCGGTACGCTTTACATGTGGCAGAAAGCAGGATACAGGTTTGTAGACAGTCTTCGCAAACAACTGCTTATTTGGAGGACCCTTCCCGCGGCAGACAAGTTGGAAGCGATTGAGAAAGCACGCGAAATTCGAGAGAAATTTGAGGAGGCTAAGAACCATGAGTAGTGCTAAAGGCATCTCAGGGTTAACCTGGAGATCCTTTCTAGTGATACTCTATGGCATAATAGTTCTTTTGCCGGCGGCAATATGGTATCAGCTTTACAGCGGCGGTAACCTTAGCTCCGGGATCCAGTATACTCTGCTACTGTTTGCCGTTGAACTCGGGTTTCTGGCTGGACACCCGTTAAGCAGGCAAGAGGCATTCCTAATATGGATGATGGGACATCAAATCTGCTTTGAGGTTATAAGCATCCAGTGGATATATGCCACCTGGTTTAGAACCAGTCCCTATGCCTATGGGTTAAACATACCGGATTGGTGGGCTCCTTCTCCAGAGACAAACCTGTTTATCTATAGAACGTTTTTCTCATCTGGCTTCATCACACCTATTCTCATGTCTCTAGTAGGGGGACTACTTTGGAAACTTGCAGACATGTCTATGGCGTTCATCGCGAAAAGCATGTTCATCGAGGTTGAGGACCTGCCGTTTCCAACTGCTCAAGTCGGGGCTGACGCCATTCTGACGCTTTCAGAGAGGACGGATCCTAGGAGAACTAGGGTTTTCACACTGTCGGCGGCGCTGGGCTTCGTCTACGGGCTTCTAGTCTATTTGCCGGCACTAGTACTGGGTTATACGACTATTCCAATCCCATGGATAGACCTTACTGGTAGAATAGAGCCGTTTCTACCTGGGGCTTCGTTCGGCGTAGCGACTGATATCATAAGCATCGTGATAGGGTTCATACTTCCGGTAAACGTCGTCCTAACCTTGTTTGCAAGCGGAATGGCTTTCTACTTCTTCGGATGTTTCCTCACTAGTTCCGAATCACCGTTGCCGGCCCTTAGGGGACTGTTCAGCTATTGGTCTCCAGGCTCCTCTCTTTCAACAATATACCAGCATTCGCTTTTCGAGCTTTGGGTAAGCCCAATAATAGGCTTAGCCATAGCTGCGGGAGTCCTCCCAATATTGAGAAACCCTCAAATTTTCATCAACTCTCTAAAAAGCCTCTTGAGAATAAGGGTCGGCAAGGGTGTTGACAATTACCCGTTATGGTTTCTTCTAACGCTGTTCTTCGGCTCAACTGTTGGGTCGGTCACTCTTTTCGCCTACCTGATACCTGGTCTCCCAGTAACTTTCCTACTGCTGCTTCTTGCTCTTTCCTCCGGATGGTCATTCATATACACTTTAGTAGGCACAAGATCCTATGGGATCGTTGGTTTTAAGCAGGATGTTCCATACCTTAAGGAGGGAATGTTCCTCGCATACATGGGTGCAACAGGCTTTAACGATACCAGAATATGGTTCGGTCCACTTATTATCACTACTTTCGGGGCTGATTTTTGCTACTTCATGAAGATTGGTCAACTTTGCAACACGCCTTCAAAGACCATGTATAAGACGTATTTCCTAGTTTTCCCAATTGCCTGGCTGGTTGGCTTCATCTACGTGTCTGCCTTCTGGAACATCGCGCCAATGCCGTCTAACGTTTACCCGGGTACGAATATTTACTGGCCGGTTCAGGCTCGATGGCTCCGCCTGTTCGCTTCAGGGGGTGCGGCTGGCTTGCTCAACCCGCTTATCGTAGCCGGCTTCTTCACAATTGGCCTTATTGTTTTCGCTGTCTCCGAGGCGACGCGCCTAGGCATTCCTGTCATAGCTCTGTCTGCAGGCGCAGCGCAACCACTACCCTACTCTGTCTCCTTACTGATAGGGATGATTATTGGAAAACTGGTTGAAAAAAGAATAGGGCAGGACTTCTGGTCACGCTACAGGAATGCGATAGTCGCTGGGACTTCTCTGGGGGTTGGTTTAATCATAACGATTAGCGTGGCTATCGGGCTTATTTTGAAAAACATGTGGATACTTCCATATTAGTTTACAAGATATTTTTCTAGCCTAAACTTTCAGAAAATATTTTTAAGTTAGTTTACCGAATACATTTACTTGTGGTGTAGAACCATGATTATCGGCGCATGGTTTCACCCTTCCGGTATCAGGAGAATTGAGAACTCGGGTTTCAGCGAGGCAGCGAAGACGGGTATTAACGCCGTCAGGACCTATAACTACGAGCATTCTGAAGAAATTGCAGGAATTATTAAGAAGCTGAATATGAGCCTGTATGCGGGGATATATGTAGATTCTGAAAATCTTCTGAAAGATTGGCGTAACGAAATTAAACAGGAACATATTCTGGGAACGCATAAATTGAGCATTCCTTTAACTGCAATATGTTTGGGAAATGAACTTAGAGAATACATGAAGGGTGAACCACCCAACTGGAAGTTTACAGGAAGATTAGCATTCGCGCTTTCGAGCTTAATCACTGCAACTAGGAAACTTATTCAGGAACACGGATTCAATACGCCAGTTACCTATGCTATGGAAGGATTTGGTTTAGATTTCGATGGGAAGATAAAAGAATGGGTTGTGCCCATTGTCGAAGCTGTTGACATATATTCCGTTAACTGCTATCCCATGGAGGCAAAAGACTGGTTTACGCTGGATGCTTTTGAACACAATAAAAGGTTTCTTACGGATGCGAGGGAAGCTAATTTAAGACTAGCAAAGTTTGAGTTTATGCTTCGCAGTCTTTTGAACGAGCTTGAAAAGTACAATAAGCCACTTATAATAAGTGAAACAGGTCTTCACGCTGGAGTTGGCTATAGAGTGGTAAAGACGAAGGTAAAGGGGAAAACGAATAGCATTGAGACGCTTGATGGAAAGAAGATAATTCCTATTCAGGATGCGAATAACTTTATGAGGGTCTATTTACAGTTATCTGACGTAATAAGTCGGGTCAACAAGGATTACTCGGGTAGAATAAATGGCGTATTCATATATGAGTGGCGGGACAACCCGTTTCACGGGAAAATAAAAAGTGAAAACAGCCCTGTACACGCATGCTTCGGTCTCTGTTATGTTGATGGAACTCCGAAATTCGACATTTCTCGGGTGACATCAATCCTGAGAGGAGAGAAAAAGAATCAAACTTTAAAAATCAGTGGCTTAAGCCATTAATATTAAGTCCGACTCCTCTGCAATCGCCTCATAAGAATTAGCGTGTTGCTGTGAAGTTTTCATCGCGAATACTCTAGATTTTAAAAAAGCCTATATCCGCGTTTAAGCGGGGAGTTTGAAGCCAGCTACTATGAACCTCGTAAGGGGAAATATTGCGGGAAAAAACTCGCCCTAGTCCATTACTAGTCATCTTCGCTTACAACATACTGTTCATGGCTGCCTCCGGGCTTTTAGTACCGGGGACTCTATCTTTCTACGAACGGTTTTGATGGAGGCTCCGTCAACCTGCTTCTGTCCTCCATAGCAGTATCAAGCCTCATAGGGCAGGTGACATGGGGATACTTGTCTGACAGAGCTATGAACAGGTTGTTTTTCAAGCTTGGAACCACGGGCTACGCGCTCGGATACATAGTTATGATTTTGCTAAAGAATAGGCTTGCCCTCGCAATTCTCCTCGTTGCAAGAGCTTTGTGGGTTCAGCGTCCTACCCGGCTGCAATGGTGCTCCTGTCAGAAATCTCCTCAGCCAAGAACCGTGGCAGGTCGATGGGCGTTTTTTGGGTCAGCCGCCTCCCTAGGTTGGGCCATTTCAGTCGAGTTCACAGGATTCATAATAAACGAGTTGGGTGGAGGATATTTTTTCAGCCTCTGCTCACTCCTCTATTCCGCTTCACTCGCCCTCGTTCATCTTTTTTCAAGGGTTGAAGACAGGCATGCTTCAGACGCGAAGGAGTGAAAGGGTTTCTCTGGGCTCTATCTTCATACTAGGAACATCTTTTCTAGCGTTTCTCTCCGGAAGCGTTATCTTCTTCATGGCTGATTTCGCGAAAAACGTGTATGTGCCGATGTTCTACGCTTTCGAGCTGGGCCTCGGCATGGTAACAGCCTCAGGGTCCTTTCAGCTCTTCCAGCTTTCGTTTAACCAGTTCAGTCAGGTGGTCTACGATAATTTCTACAGCCTTTCTCCCAAGCTCCGGGGAGGAAACCATCCTAATATCCTCCTTCCACTCCCATACTTGACTTTCACGATAATAGTTGTACGGCGCATTGGGATAGGTATGCACCTCGATCCTCCCTGGCTTGAATTCCTTAAGTGCTGCAAGCTGAGGAAACATGTACCAGAACATGGAAGTCTCCCACTTGCCGGCGTGGTCTGCAGGCACCTCCCCGTTAATCTCGACGCCCTCGTATTCGGGCTGGACCATGATGCAAACGTCTGGGTGGCACCTGTTGAAATCCTCTGCCACCCCCTTAAGGCAATCGACCTGGCAAGGACCATAGTGACCTGTAACAACCAGTATCAACTTCGCCCCGACCTTCCTGAGTTGTTCAAAAAGCTCCCAGAAGAGGGTTCGAATCAACCCGTCGCTGAAGGTTAGGGTCCCAACATACGTTGAAAAGCCGGGTCTTCCCCAATAGTTGGGTGGAAGAACTATTCCTCCTCCAAGCCTCTCAGCAACCCGCAGACATATGCCGTAGGCCTTCAACGCATCCTGTCCAAGAGGAAGATGGTCACCGTGCCATTCGAGAAGACCTGTCGGAACTATGAAAACAGGCAGCTTTTCAACTGCCTCCAGAAACTCTTTCGGAGTCATTTCCTCGTACTTCATCTTCATGGATTTTCTCTTTTCAGAATTCTTCTTAAATTTTTTAGTACTGTATCCGAAGGAGTGTAAAGGGTTTAAACAATTGTCGCTAATAACTATATAGCTTTAAATAAATCCTCCATATTAACCTGTGAAGGATGAGGAGAATGGGGGATAAGAGGGTGAAATGCGGTGTTGTAGGGTGTGGAGTTATCGCTAACGAGGCCTATTTCCCAGCGATAGTTGAGAAAGGCGAGCTGGTGGCAACATGCGACAGGATTAAGGAGAGGGCTAGGAGAAGCATGGAGCTGTGGGGCGCTAAAGAATGTTATACAGATGTTGACGAGATGCTGAGGAAATCCGATATTGACGCTGTTTTCGTACTGTCAGGCATGGGTATGCATGCGGATCAGGCGGCGAGGGCGGCGAGAGCTGGGAAACACGTCTTGATTCAGAAACCCTTAGCTACAAATATGAGGGATGCGAGGAAGGTGTTAAATGCGGTTAAGAAAACAGGTGTCAAGGCGCTTGTCGAGCCGAACGTCCAGATGAATCCACTGTACTTGAAGGCTAAAAGCATGCTGGAGGAGGAAACCATTGGGGAGGTCTACTGGTTTAGAGCAGGGCTGGGGAGAGGAGCACCGACTTGGGGGGAGGAAACCTTCTTCACTAGGCAAGCCGGGGGTCCTCTTTTCGACCTCGGCGTATACCCGATAGCTGCGCTAACCTTTCTCCTTGGCCCTGTTTCCTCAGTATCGGGAATGGCGAAGACATCTATACCGGATAGATTCATAGTTCCGGAAGAACTTTTCACGGAGCATCTTTCCCATAAGCCTTACGAGCCCTTCTGGCAGAAGCTTGCAACCGCGAAGCCAACTAAACGGATAAAGATGGGGGCGGAGGACAACACGTTTACACTGCTCAACATGAGAAGCGGAAGCCTAGGGTGTATCATTGCGAACTTCGTAACTCCTGACGGCCTCAGGACAGGTATTGGAAACATGCCTGACATAGAGATCTACGGGAGCGAGGGCGCTATGCTCATAGGCGGGCCGGCGGCAATATCTGTCATGACGAAGCGCAAGGATAGCAAGTATTACTCGCCGGACGGCTGGTACTGTATACCCGAGCAGGATTTTCCGCCTTGGAACTATTATAAGGCTTCCACGGAGCACTTTTTCGACTGCATACTGAACGATAAGGAGCCCCTACCGAGTCTAAAATGGGGCATGCACGTCAGCGAAATAATGATAAAGGCGATACAGTCTTCGAGAACAGGCAGTCGCCTGAGGGTTTCCTCAACCTTCTGAAAGACGTGAGCCAGAATTAGCGCGCGCTCTCATGGTATAATGTTCATCTTTCAGTATTTTTCCAAGAACGCTTTGCCCCGTTTAATAGACTCTGCAACATCTATACCGGTTTCATCCTCAATTGCAAACCATCCCGAATAGTTTACCGATTTAAGCGTGGCTATATAGTCGTCCCAAGGCACAAGGCCTTCGCCGACTGTTGCCCGCTTTGTTACCGGGTTGAAGTCCTTAGCGTGAGTATGCACAATCCATGGGGCCAGGATTCTAACACCCTCGACCACGCCATACTTAAGCATGTTGGCAGGGTCATAGTTTACCTTTAACCCTTCGCTCCCAACATCCTCAAGAAGACGTCTGAGGACTTCAGCGCTCTCCTGCCCAGTCTCTATGCAAAATACGGCTCCAACCTGCTTAGCGTGTCTCGCCAGCGTCTTGCAGGAGTTAAGCATAATTGCATACTTTTTGCTTGAACTGTCTGAAGGTATTTCTCCGGGATGGGTTGTGACTATTGCGGAGCCCATGTCTGAGGCAAGCTCCAGGGCCCTCATGGTTTTTTCAACCCTCTTCTCAAGGCCCCTTGGATCGCCGAGGGCGGAACCAGGCCACGGCATGCCGGGGTCCATGGGCCCGGTGAGTTGGGCGCAGAACCCCGTTATCTTAAGCCCATAGGATTCCACGGTTTCCTTAACCCTTCTTCTTTCACTGCCTATGCACCTATCTGGATCCAAGAAGCAGGGTTCCGAGGGAGAATAGTCGACGCACCAGAGTTGAACACCCTGAACACTGATTTCTCTTGCTGTTTCGAGAGCAGCCTTAAACTCAGTCTCATTCCTAGTTGGCCCTAACGACCATAATGCTAAACCTATCTTCAGGCTTCCCATCATTCATCTGGTCTTAAAGAACTTTTAAATGATATTTAATCTTTCCTTTAAAGTTTTTGGCTGTTAACTCTAACAGCAGTTGCCAAAACAGTGTTGATTCTGTTTTTCTACGCTTAGATAAACATTTAAGGATAATGCTCATACCTACATTCAAGCGGAGGAGGGAGCGGGGTGAGTGAAAAAGAACATCTTTACCAAGAGCGGTTGAAACGCTACTTAACTGCTATGCGCAACGAGAAACCGGATTGCATTCCGATCCGCCCCTTTGTAGCAGAGTTTACAGCAAAATACGCGGGCTATACTTGTCAAGAGGTTACACATGATTACGGGAAGGCTTTTGACGCTGTTTTAAAGTGTGCTAGAGATTTCGACTGGGATGCGATGGTCGCCAACATGGTCTATGTGTGGACAGGCCTTACACAGGCCCTTGGCCTGAAATACTACGCTATACCTGGTATCGACATCCCTCCTGACACGGCATTCCAGTATCTTGAGCCGCCTGAACAGAAGGCATTCATGAAGCCTGAGGAGTATAACTTGTTGATAGACGACCCGACTGCATTCCTTTATAACATATGGCTGCCGCGTGTCTCTAGCGAGATTTCTAGAGAAGGGTTGCAACCCTCGTATCGAAGCATGCTTGCTCTCGTGAAAGGGGCTATGGCGATGAGCGATTATTTTAACGCTTTCGGGCCTCAGGTTGAAAGAATGAGGAGGGAGGCTGGAACCGTTTCCGCCATAGCAGGCATACTCAAAGCCCCGCTTGACATTATCGCAGACAAGCTTCGTGGATATATTGGTTTAGCTAAGGATCTTCATAGGCAGCCTGAGAAGGTGCTTGAAGCATGTGAAGCCCTTGCCCCGCATTTGACTCAGGTTGCTCGCATGACTGCCGACCCGGAGAAAAAGGTTCCAGTAGGCTTCTGGATGCATCGCAGTGCAGTGCCGTTCATCAATATGAACCATTTTTTGACCATTCACTGGCGCACGCTGAAACCCATTATTGAGGAACTCTGGTCCCATGGGCTCAGGGTGCTTTTCTACGCGGAGGGAGACTGGACCCCGCACTTGGATAGCTTTGCCGAATTGCAGGAGGGCAGCATAGTCTTCCATATCGACAGGAGCAATATTTTCAAGGCGCATAGGAAACTTGGACATAAGTTCTGTCTGAGCGGGGGCCTGCCCAACTGGCTACTTACTCTTGGAACACCCGACGAGGTGCGTCGCTACTGTAAGAAAATCATCGACAGCATTGCTTCAGACGGAGGATACATCATGGATGCGTCAGCCATAATTCAGAATGATGCTAAGGTTGAAAACTTGAAGGCGATGACTGAGTTTACACGTTGCTATGGAAAATATGAAGAAGGGGGCTCTGAATGCTCGAAAAACCCTCAGCGGGGGGAGGAATCTTTTGAGGGAAAGCCTGTAACAGGGCTTAAGAGTCTGAAAGTAAAACCGGGAGTATGTATGCCTTGGGATGAGAAACGCAGAGAGATTGAAGCAATCTCTGGAGATGAGGGACTCTTTAGAAGAGTCTGGGAGGAAATCGAATCACTAGGATACTTGTTCATCTGGCAAGTATTGCTGTCTTTCTAACCATCCGAATGTTTCACGACGGTTACAGTGTTTAAAGCCTGTAGTACTCCTAAGCATGGGTCCCGCATGTTACACGCTGTTAAGCTTCTCTGAAAACATTAGGTCGATCAGCGAGCAGAACAGTGCGGTTGAAACCGGATCCTTAACAAGGTTTTTCACCAGCCTGAAGGTGCAGAGAACAGTGAGCCCTGCCCACGTTTTTACTGGGAGTATTGCGGCAGCTGGCTCCCGCATCCAGCCGACGAAAACTCCTCCGAAAGCTTTCCTAACGTCCTTAAGACTCAACCCCTCCAGAACCATATTGGGGATACACTCTATAAACGGCATCCCCAAGTGGCCCTCGTAGAATAGCCTACCCGCGGCCTCCTTCTTGAGCCAGAGGAATGCTGTGCACCAGTCTCCCCAGCGGCCTTTTTCCCTCCTATCTACAAGCCGGATTCCGCCTAATATGGTGGACCCTGCCTCACAGTCTTCAAGCAGGAAGAGCACTCTACCACCTTTCTCAGCAAAAACGATAGCGTCTTTATTAACCCCTAGAGAAACGGCTACGCTGACCCCGCTGGGCTCAACGACGGTTAGGCCTATCTCCCTAATTTTCTCCATAAAGTTTTCGTCAGCGCCGAATACGCTGATTTTTCCACTGTTCCTCACGGATTGAGACGGAAGAACCAGGATCTCTTGGTAGTTTCGGCAGGTTTCTCTTCCATAATCGTCGAGCAGCCTTGCCCATATGGTTAGCTTGCCAGGAAACCCTGTTTCCGGAATCCTGAAACTCGCTTCCCCTACCTCTGTGCAGCAAGCCCTCTCAACGCTCACCGACTTCAACACTCCGCCTACCGGAGTGTTCTCAACCCACCATTCCACAGCTTTCGGCTCAATGGCTGAAAACCTGGAAACGTAGATTTTCACCTTGGCTTCCTCGCCCTCAAGATAGCTCCATTTTCCAGGCCTTATTACGACAACATCCTGTGCTTGAAAGAATCTCAGGAAACGGTGTAGAATCTTCTCCCCCCTACACATGTCCATGAGTCCATTGCTCTCACTGTTCAAGTCTGTAAACTGGGTTATGACGTAGCCAATTATCTCAGGGTGAAGCCTCATTGTTTCAATCTCGAACTTGAGAGAGTCGAGCTGATGTTTTTGAGTGGCTTCCGCCAGATTCCTCAACGAGCCGTAAACCTCGTCCAGCCCTAGCCTGAAGAACTCGTTAACGCCAGTACGGATTGGCCCGCCGTAGCTCGCTTGGTTAAACCAGTACGGGTCCCTCCAATTGTAGTAGCGAAGGATTTCTTCAACATCTGGAAGCCCCCAGTTGCCGAACTCTGAAACCATCAGGGGTTCGAACCTCCTTCTCTCGGACTCTGGAAACCTGAACGTCCAAGCCGGGTGTTTAGAAAAATCATTCACCCAGTTTTCGAACTCGCGAGCATGGTCGGGTATAGCCATGTAGACATGCTGGTCCTCAATATCGCTTGCAACGTGCCCCGCGTTCGCAGGAGAATTGTCAACAACAAGCCTAGTTGGGTCAAGCCTTTTAACTGTACGCCACATGTCCTTAAGCCATCTTCTCGCCTCCTCGTCTTCAGCAAGCGGAACACCCCACTCCTCGTTCACCAGACACCAGCAGAAGACTGACGGATGGTTAAAATCCCTCCAAACCCATTCTTCAAGCTGCCTCCTCATCCTTTCCCTCGCCTCCACGGTGAACCTGTAGAAACTTGGGAAATCTATCCAAAGCATGATTCCAAGCCTATCCGCCCATTCAAGATAATTTGGACACGGGATCTTGATATGTGTCCTCAGAAAATTAAGCCCCAGCTCCTTGGCTTTGAGAAACTGGTTGCGAAGCATTTCATCGGAAGGCGTGCCGTATATTACGTCCGGGTAGAAATCTTGGTCGAGAGCCCCTATAAGGTATACTGGCTCGCCGTTAAGGAGAATCCTGGTCTCACGCACCTCAATCTTTCTCACGCCGAAATCTGTGAAACAAGCGTCGTCAACCCCTTCGCCGGAGAGAAGGATTTCAAGCCTATATAGGAAAGGAGAATCTGGAGACCATAGTCTCGCCCCCTGGATAGGTATTTCAACATCATAGACAGGCTTGCCTTTAACCACTTTGACGACATTCTCCTCCCCGCCTGGAGAAACCCTAAGGGTTAGTCTAAGACCCTCCTCAGGAGCCTCTTCGGCGTGAGAAAGAATTATACGAACCATAATCCTCGAATTATCAGCATCTGGCACTATGAATGCTGAATGTACGTAAACCTTTTCCCTGATTAGGAGATTAACCCCCTGCCATAGGCCGCCGATATTACAGTAGTGAGACTGCTTACCGTTAGGGATTTCAGAGCAATCCTTAGGGTCGTAAACCCTAACCATAAGCTCATTCTCCCCGTCGAGTTTCACGATGCCTGTTACCTCGAATTCGAATGGAGTGTAGCCTCCCTCATGGGAGCCAAGTTCCACCCCGTTCAACCATACTTTAGCCTCATAATCGGCAGCGTCAAACCTTAGGATGACCCTCTTGCCTGTCAGCATGCGTGGAATGCTAAAGCTACGCCAATACCACGCAACCCCATCATAATCTATAAGGTCGGAGAACTGTGCCTCCCAAGGTAGGCCTGCCCTTGCTTTTCTCACATCCTTCGCGGAGCGAACAGTCTCCAGAGTAAGCTTTCCTTCAGGGTCAACCGCGAACATCCAGTCGTCATTAAGAGCAACAGAGCGTTTAACAGGAAGCTTAACGTTTGACGCAAAGCCTTCGACTTGTCTCTCCATCGCCCAGTTTCCCATGGGCAAGCCGGTCATGGCTTCTGAAAGTTAAAACAGATATTTAAAAATTACTTTTCTCTACGTGAAGCGCGCGCACCATAGTTCAGCCACGGAACTATGATGAGACAAGGCTCTCAGGATTACCTTCAAGTTCAATAGAAGCAGGTCTAATGAAAATCTCATGCTGGAATATGGCCAGTCATGCTAATCCTCCGCAGCGACTTTGTACACTATCTGCCTGGTGAACGTATTTCAAACATCTCTGTAACCGGTAGAGAGTTCTTCGCGAGAGTGTTAAATCGGCGGCACGCGGCTGTGCCGATGGGCTAGTATACTGGAACTTTGACGGCGCTGAGAAAGATGTTGTACGGGAGCTTTACACCGTGTGGAGGACTGAAAGCCTGAAAGAATCACTGTCCACGTATTTTTAAAGTGATTATTTCCCTGTTGCAATACGTAAACTCCAGACCATTTCTATCTGTCCCAATATCCCTGTTAACCGTATTCGATTCAAGCAGGTCTAGGGATTCCACGCTCTGCACCTTAGTGGCAAGGTCGATACGCGTCCTGCCCCTTGCATTATAGAACTCGTAAAGCCTTAAAACAATACCTTCACCATCCTCAGGAGTTTTCACAGCCTCAAGCATCAGGTTGTCAGAGCCTATTTTCAAGAAGCTTTTACTACTTTTCTTCCCTACAATCACTTTTAATGGAACATTCAGCTCGTATGCCCTCCTTAATACTCCTGCCTCTTTCCAGTCTCCAGTGTGAGGATATATCGAGTAGGTGAAGACTGTCTCCTCAAGGTCCGTCGAAGGATCTGGAAAGACAGGTGTCTTTGTCAGCGAAAGCCCTATTGAAGAGCCTTCTATGGAGACCCCGTATTTCCCATCATTCAACAATGCTACACCGTAGCCGTGCTCAGAAAGATCAACCATTTTATGCATCGCCACCTCGTATTTCGCCTTCTCCCACGAAGTATTCCTGGTGGTGGGTCTTTCAGTAACTCCGAACGGGACATCTGAAACAGCCTTATCCGTGTTCACATCAAAAGAAAACCAGGTTTTAACCAGCAGCTCCCTGTCCCTCATGTTAATAGTGGTTTTGAAATCGATCCTCCTAGAGTCAGAGAAGATTCTAACCTCCTGCTTGATCTCGGACCCTCTAAATGGGTAAGTGAAGCATAAGGACACCATTAATGGGCCTTTGCTAACAATCCAACTTCTCGATGCAGTTATTTCAAAAAAGGTTTCCTTATAGCCCTTCTCAATGTTCCAAGCATCAGCCCACCCCGGGATATTCTCGTAAGCAACCAGCTTGTTCCCGGGATTTTTCAAAATTTCTCTACCCGCCTCCTTATCCCATATGGAAGTCAGCCTTCCGTTTTTCGAAATCCTTACCGTGAAGAACCTGTTCTCAACCAGGTATGAATCATATTCCTCAGCAATTTTCACACGAGTCGCTGGAGCAGTGTTGAGCGGAGCATAACCAACTGAAGGTGCTCTAACCCTCAGCAAGAAGCCTTCAGGAACCCTCTGAGACCCGTCGACTTCCTCCTCTAGAATCACGTAGTCCTCCCTGTCCCAAGGTAGCGAGTTGAAAACCAGTTTTGTGCGTCCCTCTCCCGCTATTTTACTCATGGCTTCTCCAGCAATCCTCTCCGCCTGAGAAATCACCTTTTCAAGCTCAGGATAAGCCTCGCTGTAAACCTCCCTTATAGAGGAGCCCGGCAGAACGTCGTGAAACTGGTTTTTAAGCAGGGTTTTCCAAAGGCTTGAAAACTTTTCCTTATCATAGGTTCCGGCAAAAGTTGCCCATGTTTCCGCCTCCCTTAAAGACAGCTCCGCCCTCCTGTTTAAAAGCTTCATCTTGGAATGCGACGTGAAAACACCCCTGTGATCCTCGAGATAGAGCTCCCCCCTCCATTCTTCGGAAACAGGGTCGCGCACCACCACATCCAAGGATCCCTTAAGCTCCACCCTTGGCAGGATGGGGAGCGAGTCTACAGCCTCTGCCCTTAAAAGCATTTCTTCAGTAGGCCCGCCTCCACCGTCCCCATAGCCGTACGAGTAAAGCATAGGGTGATCCCTGTTAACCCAGTTTTGCCACTGCTCGTAAACACTGTCCGCTGTGAAATCCGAGTTATAGCCTCCCTTCCCGTGGCCGAATGCTACTGCCTTAAGCCTGCTGTCGTCTGGGCTAATCCAGAGGAACACGTTGTAGGGGAAAGTATTCGTATCGTTCCAGAATACCTTATGGGTTGCGAAAACCTTAACGCCTCCAAGCCTGGCTGCCTGAGGAAGTGTTGGTGAAAATCCGAAAGTGTCTGGAAGCCAGAGCACCTCAGCGGTTCTTCCGAAGTTCTCAATGTAAAACCTTTGAGAATATAAGAGTTGTCTAGCCAGCGATTCGCCGGATATCATTTGAGTGTCGAACTCCACCCAGCCTGCTCCAAGTATCCACTTCCCCTCTGTGATTTTCTCCCTGACTCTCTCGAAGATCGAAGGTTCATCGCTCTTGATCCAGTCGTAATATATGGCAGCGCTCTGAATATACTTAAAATCATAATGCTCCATCAGAGTTAACACTGTGGAAAATGTTCTGAAAACCTTTCTCTTAGTCTCCTCGAAGGGCCAGAGCCACGCGGTGTCTATGTGCGCGTGAGCAAGCGCAACCATGTCTCCCCTCTTACCGTATTTTTCAACAAGATTTTTCAGACTATTCTTAAGCAGGCTGAGAGCCTTCCCGTATTTTTCCAGGCCCTGCTCCTCGACAAAAATAGGGGCAATATCGTCGGACAATAATTTTGGAACACTATCGAGCCCTCCTATCATCGCCTTGAAAGCAGTGGCTAAGGAAACCTGCTCTTTAGAGACAGTTTCAAAGGGCGCTTCTCTGAGAGCATTGCTCAACACCCTTAGAAGATCCTGCTTAAGCTCCTCATCCTTAGTTGTGCGAATCAGCTCTAAAATGGATCTTCCATAAGCCCAGAGCCTTAAAGCCTCCATGTTTCTGTTTACGCCAACAGGCTTGCCCGGGTGAACATCCACTTTTTCACCGAACGCGAGGAAAGGTGAGAACTCGGCTTCCACCAGGTGATTGCCCTCCGGTATCGGTATGGCGTAATGATACCCGTCGAGGGAGAAATATGGTTTCGAATCCAGTTTAACCAATGCAGAACCCTTGTAATCCAGCACTACGAGCTGAAAGTTTTCCCCCGCGGCGTTTAAAGCTATTGTCGCCCTGTTATTATCGAAAGAATCCCATTCGAGCATTATGATGTTTCTAAAGGAGGCGGCGTGCAAGAGGGCGAGTCTTGCTTCAAGTTCTTGAATAGTCCGCATGAAGCCCTTCAGTTGCAGGATTTATATAAATCTTTTGAGAGTAGCCCATGCTAGCTGCTTTATTATTCTCTTATGAAATGGCCTGCCCCCACTCTGAACATTCTCATGGATTCTACGCATCTTCCTTTTTTCCTATTCTTTTTCCTCAAGTTTCTAACCAACTCCTTTTTCACTTCCTCTAAACCCTTCTTCATAAGATCCACTGGAAACGATAAGGACAGTTGGCTCTCATGTCTCATGATTGCCTCAGCTTTCTTCTCTACATGTTTGGTGATGTCGATGAAAAGATTTGGGCTATCCGTAGCGAACAAGAGTATGAAATCAGGCTTATGGGCTTCAATTCCTGAAAGAATTTGCTCCTTGTAGAAGTTCGGCATGCCCGCGAAAACCGTCGCCTCCGAAGCCATAAGTCCAGTAACCCTGTGGTCAGGATGTATTTCGTAAGGAAGCCAAGCGTCCAGCGTCATGACAATTTTCGGCTTAACTGTTCTTATTATTTCAATAAGCCTCCCTCTTAATTCGAGAGAAGGATATAGGTCGCCATCAGGATATCCTAGGAAGAACAGCTCCTTTACGCCAAGCACATCTGCCGCGGCCCTCTGCTCCCTCCTCCTAGTCTCGCTTAAAACCTTAGGATCTACGTTCACGTCGAAAGTTCCCTTGCTTCCATCAGTCACAGTAGCGTAATTTACAACGCATCCTTCTTCAACCATCCTCGCTATGGTTCCGCCAACATAGTACTCCGCATCGTCAGGATGAGCTTGAATAACTAAGACTATGTCTCCTTTCCCCCATATCTTTTTTGATTCGACTCTCGCCATGACTGTGGCGGGCATAAGGTAAGTAAAAAATCTTCCGCCGATTGCTGAAAACATGCTTAAATAAGACTGTAAAAGCAAAAACTCATGGGAAGGCTAATACTGTGTTGTTCGCCTGAAAACGATCTGCACACGATACTCAGCGAAGCCGGAAAACCCTTGCCACGTTATGACTGCTTAAACAAGGCGGTTGACAATGCTTCTCACGGTGACGGGGTACTTGCCCTATCGGACTCGTATCCTGTTCCAAGGCTGAGGGTGGAGCCAACTCTGCTAGAAAAGATTGAAGAAAAGGATTTAAAGCTCTACGTAGAGTATCCATTAGCTCTTCCTGGTATTGTGATCGGTGAGCCGAGGACCGTGGAGTGGGAAAGACTGGTTGTCACATCCGGGTTTTTCGAACCGGAGCTCCCTCGCATGAGCATATTGAACATGCATGACTGCTGGTTCCTGCCTGTTGAAAAAATGGACTCTCACCTAATGATGGCGAAGGTTGCAGGATACGATAAAGCGGTTTTCGGCCTTCCTGAGGGCTCGCATCCCGTTCTCTTCGAGCACTCTAAGAACATAATGGTTTCAACAAGTAAGCTGAGCCAGTTTAGAACAGGAAGATACGAACCCAGCGGGGCTTGGAAGCAAGTGTGGATCAAGCTGTTGAAATGGTTAACTGGAGAAACATATGATTTATCCTGGGTCCCGACGGTTAGAACAGCATTTGGAAAAAGCGAACCGTTGCCCGCGCATGTTGAGAAAGAGGCTTACAGGAGGTCTGTAGAATGGTTCCGTAAACATGTTCTCTTCGGCGTTGAGAAAAACAGGGGGGTGATTGAGGGATACCAGTCCAATATAGATTACGAGGGGCATCAGCTTAAGAGGGTGCTGATACGTTCAGACTGCTTGGCTGAGGCAGCCATGGTGTTCGCCTACGACTGGAGGCTAACGGGAAATCCGAGGAGCAGGCTGATGGCCACTAGGATCCTCGACTACGTATGGTCCTTTCAACAGTCTGAAAAGAACAGTCCCGCATACGGGTTGGTAAACTGGATGGAGGGGCTCCCCGTCTTCTACGGAGATGACAATGCGAGAGTAATTCTTTCAACGCTTTCAGCCAGCAACAGTCTAAGGGAGGACAGGTGGGATAGACCCCTAGCCCTCTGTCTTCTCGCAAACCTTAGGACGACTGGCCCACTGGGGTTCAGAAGGAACAGGATCGACCTCCCGGACCTGGTTGGAAACGGTTGGGAATACTACTGGAAAACCCCTGTCACCTCTTATTCTCCGCACTACCAGGCCTATCTCTGGGCTTGTTTCCTATGGGGTTTTCTACTAACAGGGTACCAGGGTTTCCTTGAGAAAACTGTCAACGCGATCCGTATGACGGTTGAGAAATACCCGGATTGGAGGTGGACGAATGGGCTTACCCAAGAACTCGCCAGGATGACTCTGCCTTTAGCATTCCTGATTCAGGTTGAAGATAATCCTGAACACCGGAAGTGGGTTGATAAAATAGGCGGGGAACTCGTCTCCCAGCAGCAGTCTTGCGGTGCTATTAGAGAACTGCTGGGCCCCGAGGGGAAGGGGCAGTACCCGCCGCCCAGCTCAAACGAGCAGTATGGCACGACGGAGGCTCCGGTAATCCAGGAGAACGGGGATCCTGCGTGCGACCTGCTTTACACCTCCAACTTTGCTTTTCTCGGCTTACACGAGCTGGCTTCCGCATGCAAAAGCCTAAGGTTTAAACAGGCGGAAGACCGGTTGGCAGAATTCCTGTGCAGGATACAGCTTCGTTCAGAAGACCACCTTTATTTAGAGGGCTGCTGGATGCGGGGTTTCGACTACGAGAAATGGGAGTACTGGGGAAGCTCGTCGGACACAGGCTGGGGCGCGTGGAGCGTTGAATCAGGCTGGACGAACAGCTGGATTACTGCCGTCTTTGCAATGCGCCTGCTTAATGAGCCTCTCTTCAACCTTAAAAGGAGGAGCGAGTTTAAACAAGAGTTTGAAGAGGTCTTCGACACCATGTTACCGTCAGAAGAATAGTGTTCAACCTGCATCTATTTCAACGATACTCTTGCCGCAACTATTAAAGGATCCCAAACGGGGTTAAAAGGCGGAGCATAGGGTAAGTCTGAGAAGACGAGTTGTTTCGGAGTAAACCTTTTCATGATTGCCAGTGTTAATGCCGCGATCCTTCCCCAAACACCCTCGTAGCCAACTACCTGCCCGCCGATGATTACATTGCTAGACTTCTCAAGGATCAGCTTAACCCATAGATCCCTGCCACCCAGATAGTAGCCGGCTCTCGACCTCGCCTTAATTAAGACACTCTTTGTTTCAACACCATACTTCTTAGCTTCCTCCTCTCCCAAGCCTGTCCTGCCTATTTCAAGGTCGAAAACTTTGGTGATGGCGCTCCCCACCACGCCTGGGAACTCCTCGCTTCCACCCGCCGCGTTAGCACCCGCAACATACCCCATTTTGTTAGCGGTTTGAGCTAGAGGAATATAGACAGGCCGGTTCAACACTATATGATTCGCCTCACTATTGTCGCCCGCAGCGAAAACTCCCTTCACGCTGGTCTCCATCCCGCTATTAGTCTTTATCGCCCCGCTTTCACCGAGCTCGACACCAATTCTCCTGGCTAAGGCAACATTCGGCTTCACGCCGACAGCAATGACTGCAAGATCCGTTTCGTATTCAACATCCTCAGTAACAACCTTTTCAACCCTCCCGGCCCCCTTTAAGCCGACAACCCTCTTATTCAACTCAAGCCTGACGCCATTCTTTTCAAGCTCCCGGCTTACTATGTCGGCCAACTCAGGGTCAATATTGGGCATTGGACGCGGCAGAAGCTCGAGGACAGTAACCTCCTTGCCCGCTCTTTTAAAGTTCTCAGCTAGCTCAAGCCCTATGTAGCCAGCACCAATTATCGTCACCCTCTTTGAGCGAGCAAGGTCTTCCTTCAGCTTAACTGCGCCATCCAGGAAGCGAACAGTGTAAACTCCGTTAAGACTCAACCCCTCAATTTTAGGAACAACAGGCCTGGCCCCGGTGGCTAGAACAAGAGTATCAAACCCAACCTCCCTTTCCTCGCCTTTTTCAGAAACGTAAACCACCTTTTTCGAAGAGACGTTAATGTCCTTAACGTAAGAGTTTGTAAGGACTTCCACCTTTCTGCTTCTCCTAAACTCCTCGGGAGTATATGTTACTAGTTTCGAAACATCTTCGACGAGACCCCCTAGATAATAGGGTATTCCGCAGGAACCATAAGAAACATGTCTCGAAGCCTCTAACACGGTTATGTCTGCAGCAGGATTAACTCTCCTAGCGCTTGCCGCCGCAGCCATGCCGGCAGCCCCGCCTCCAATCACTACTATTTTCAAACTATTGCTCACCAGCAATCGTTTATCTAGTTACTATTAAGTTTTAATCGAATTTTAAAATTAAATATCTTGATGCTTAAGCACGATCCGCCTTTTTTCTTATAAAGCTTTTAGGCGCCTTTATAAATGCTACTATGCTTTCCTCTGGAGTTGCTACCATATGTCGCGTCCCGTGCTTGAAATCCAGCGGTTATTTAGAATTAATATTATACTGGTTCTAGAATAAACTTAATAAATAAGTATTGACGAAAAAAATCGTAAATGACTCCTATTATAAGAGGCTTAAAGCTTGAGGAATGGGATGTCTTCATGAGGTTTCTTGAAAGATGCTATGGACATTCAAGAAACTATTTCCCCCGATATTATCCGCAGCTCTACAGGCGGGAAGAGGAGGCCTTATCCTCATTCATTGTCGCGGAGGAGGATGGGAAAATAGTTTCCCACGTTGGGCTGTTTCCTCTGAAGCTGGTTAGCCTTGGCGCCCGTGTAACTGCTGGAGGGATTGGGGGCGTTGCCACCTTACCGGAGGAGAGGAATAAGGGATACATGTCCATGCTGTTAAAGCATGCAGGCACTGTTATGAAGCAGAGGGGCTGGCCCTTGTCAGTCCTCTGGGGGGATAGGCAGAGATACTATCCTTTCGGGTGGGATATTGCTGGAATAAAATACTTGTTGACAATAACCACTCGCTCTCTTGAACGGGCTGGGGTGAAGCCTGTTGTGGTCGAGGAGGTTTCTCCCGAGGATGCTGTTTCCAAGGTGGAGAGCATTCACAGTTCTCTTAAAATGAGGGTTGAACGGAAAAACCACATTCTAACCTTGAAGAAACAGGGGGTAAGAATATGGTTAGCAAACGAGGGATACGTTATTTCCTCCGGAGAAATCGGCCCGCCCAAGATACTTGAAGTCGTTTCGAAAGGAGGAAGAGAGCCGGAATTAGTTAGGGGTGTTATGGAACGCTGTTTCGGAGATTCTGCCTCCGTGGAGATTAACGCGTTTGATGTGGAGCGGCTTGAACGCTTGCTTAACGCAGCCTCATACTGGGAAATTGTTCCCGAAGGACTGTTTAGGATTATTGATGTAACAGGCTTGCTTAAAGCTTTCGAAAAAGTTCTGTCAAGCAGGGCAGAGATGCTGGAGGGCTGCGAACTCTCCCTCGGGTTAAAGCTTGGCGATAATGTTGACACTACAACGATCTTCGTGAATAATGGTAGAGTTAATGTTGAAAAAGGCAGGCTTTCGAAAAACTATGTTGAGCTTGATGAGCGCGAGGCTGTACGCATCTTTCTAGGCGGCACCTCGCCAAACATCAATAAATTAGGAGAATTGAGTATGCTGCTTCCATTACCGGTCCACGTCCCGTCTCTAGATCACGTGTGAAAACCAGCCTAGGCTATTGATTTAAAAGCTGCACAGCCAGGCTGGCAAGAAGGAAGCCATGTCATATTCTCTTTAATTCGAGCCTTCTAGGGCTCTTGTAAAAAATCATACCCTCTTCCCCAAAAGCTTCACTTCATCGATATGGCGCACGCGGCATTGCAAGAAAAATTTTAGATGGCATATAAGCTTTGAGAATACCTGGTCTGAAACGGACAAGCCTACTTTGGAGACGTCTATTTTTTAAAAAAAGAGGTTCGTTGCCAATTCAAAGGAGTTTAAAGACAAAAATGAACCCTCAATTAAGATTTTGCTCTTTGGATATATTACTGTTCATGTACGTTGCATACTGGTCCAGATCGCCTTGGGAGGAATCAATCTCTTTAATAATAGTAGCTCCTATAATCGGAAAACATGATTGAACAATAGAGTTTTGTAGAAACACATGGTTTAGCTCGACTTTGAACTATCCTCTTAATTTCAACTGAAACAAACTTGCTACCATTAAGTTAATAAATAAGCAGAGCTGTTTTTGAAGTAAACAGCATGACTGAGAACATAATGAAAAGATGCTTTGAGGAAATTCCTACTACGATAAGTGCGGCTAGGAGAAGGTTGGCAGGCCCAATAGGATTAACAATACAAAACGAGCCTGCTAGTAGGTGGCGACTTTGAATAGGGTTGAAAGAGTCTATCGGGCTTTAAAGATTGAGGAGGCTGATAAAGTACCTAAAGGAGAACTTGGAATACATGACGAGCTTGTCTCCGCGCTTTTAGGTGAACCCATTGAAAATTCGTTTGAGGCTCACGTAAGGGTTCGGAAATTGCTTAACATGGATCTAGTGAACCTAGGGTTGGAAGGTGGGCCTAGGACGGAGCGCATAGGGGTGACGAAGGAGAGGTATCCAATATACAGGAACTGGCTTGGAGTGGAATGGGTTGAAAGCGGTAAAACGCAACGCTACTTGAAATACGCTCTTTCCACCGTAGAGGAGATGGAACAATTTCACATGCCTGACGTAAGCCTATTCAATGCTTCAAGAATAAGGAAGTGGGTTGAGCAGACCGATTTCTGCGTGTTCGCTCAAGTAGGCGGGGTATTCGACTCGATTTACCCTTACATGGGTTTGACGAACTATGTTAAAGCGCTCTACCTATATCCCAATGCTTTGAAGCATGTGATCGAAGAAGTCTATAGGTTTAACTTGGAGGTTATAAAAATGTTTGCTGAAGCAGGGGCACACGTAATACTGGTCGGCGACGATATAGCATATGACAACGGCCCCTTTCTCCCTCCGAGTCTTCTCAGGAAATACGTTTTTCCATATTTGGCCGGTGAGGCTGAGGCTGCACATCGGCTTAATCTTCCAGTTATACTACATTCGGACGGTAATATCACGCCATTAATGGAGGACATTGTTAAGGCTGGCTTCGATGGTCTACAGAGCCTTCAACCAAACGCTGGCGTCGACATAGTTGAGATTAAGAAGCGTTGGGGAAGCAGGCTGTGTTTAATGGGAAACGTTGACTTGGACTATCTGCTGCCGCTCGGTAAGCCTGAGGATGTGGAGGCAGAGGTTAAAAGGCTGATGCGTGAGGTAGCTCCTGGTGGAGGGTATATTTTAAGCACGACTAATGTGTTAACCAGGTATGTGCCGCCTGAAAACGCTTTAGCGATGTACAGGGCTGGTGAAAAGTACGGCAAGTATCCAATTAATATTTAACATAAAAATCGGATCAAAACCCTCACTCAAACTTTATATATGTAAGCACGTTTTTGCAGGCCGATGGACAGGCAAAGCAAGGTTGAGGAGCTAAAGTTAAAGCTGGAGAACGCTTATCGAAGACTGACTGACTATCAGTCTAAACTATCTTGGAAGTTCTTCCAAGGAGATGTAAAAGAAGCCCATAGGATAGATTTTAACGATTCCTCGTGGGGGACTGTTTCACTGCCTTTTCAATGGGATCCTTCTCAAGGCGACGTGTGGCTGAGGTGTAAAATCAGGATCCCGGATGAGATAGAGGGGATTAAAGTATCTGGCTCTAAGGTTGAGATGTATTCTTCAGCGATGATAACCGGCGGCGAGGTCTATGTAGACTCTAAACTCGTCTTGAAGGAGGATTACTGGACTGACTTCCGGGGACCCAGGATAACCGTTGCGGAGGAAGCGAGACCCGGCAATGTTCACGTGGTGGCGATACACGCTTATGAGAAAAGACCGTTTTCCAAGGGGGAGAAAAAAGGAGTGCCCATGTTCCACATAGGGTATGATGTTGTTGACAACTTTGCATTTGAAATAGAGTCTTTTATTCAAGAATTGAATTTTGCGCAAATCCTGCCCGGTGGGCTTGAAACATTAAACAGGGTTGTTGAAGAATTCGACTCCAGCGTGTTTTCACGTGATGCTGAAAGCGTCCTGATGGAAATAGAGAAGGCACGGCAGAAGCTAAAGGCCCTGTCTAAGCATGCTAAGGAGTTTAAGGTTCATCTTGTGGCGCATGCTCATATAGACATGAATTGGCTCTGGCCTTGGGAGGACACCGTGAAAGTCATAGAGAGAGACTTCTCCACGATGGTGTCTCTAATGAATCAATATACGGATTTCCATTTCTCTCAGAGTCAGGCAGTGACCTACAGGACCATTGAGGAGAAAAACCCTGCTCTATTCGAGAAAATAAGGGAGAAAATCCATTCTGGAAACTGGGATGTTACAGCCTCGATGTGGGTTGAGGCGGACCTCAACATGATAGGAGAGGAAACGCTGGTTAGACAAATACTGTATTCGAAAAAATACGTGAAGGAGAAATTCGACTTCGAAACTAGAGTAGGATGGGAACCCGATACCTTCGGCCACATCTGGACAATGCCGCAGGTGTTAAAGAAAGCCGGAGTGGATTACTATTATTTCATGAGATGCGGAAGGGGATATCCGATGTTCTACTGGGAGGGGCCGGATGGCTCAAGGTTGCTCGCCTTCAACAGTGTTTACAACAACACGGTTACTCCAAGGAACATAGTTGAAACCGCGAAACTCTTCCATGTGAAATACGGTTTAAAGACGAGTATGTTCGTCTACGGGGTTGGTGATCATGGCGGGGGTGCAACAGTTGAAGACATTAAGGCCGCGATGAAAATGCGGGAGAAGCCCGCCCTTCCCGACCTGATCTTCAGTTCGACGCACCAGTTTTTCGACGAGGTTTTAAAGGAAAAACCGGAATTGCCGACGGTCAGGGATGAGCTTAACTTTACTTTCGACGGCTGCTACACGACTCACGCCGACATTAAGCGTTACAACAGGCTTTGCGAAAGATATTTGGTTGACGCTGAAAAGCTTTCAGCAATATCGGGAGACTATCCTCGAGAAAAACTTGAAGAGGCATGGAAGAAAACATTGTTCAACCAGTTCCATGACATTCTCGATGGCAGCGCGTTCCACGAGGCCTACTCCTACTCCGGCCGCCTGGCTGAAGAGGTGCTTGCAACAGTGAGGGAAGTCTTAGACAAATCCGTGAGGAAGATAGTTGAAAGAGTAAAGTTTTCTCGAGAAGGATTAGCGATAGTGGTGTTCAATACTCTCGCTTGGGACAGGAGGGATACTGCAAGAGTCAAAATACCTAGAGAAATGGTTCCGAGAAACCCGGTTGTTATGGATATACGTGGAAAGCGACATCCTGCTCAGATTGATGGCGACGAGCTTGTTTTCATCGCTGAAGCACCAAGCTTAGGCTATTCAACTTACTATCTTGTTGAGGGAGAAGAGCCTCGTCAACAGGAGTCACAGCAGGCAGTGCTTGAAAACGAGTTTTTCAAGATTGAATTAGACCAGGGTTCTGGAGCAATAAGATCGGTTTACGATAAGAAGGCAGGCAGGTTTGTGACGAAGGCTTTTAGTCATGAGGCTACACGGCCAGAGTTCAGCAACCTGTTTCAAGTTCTCCACGAGGCTCCTCACGGGATGTCAGCTTGGATAATAGGGCCCATAACTAGGGTTGAGAACCTGCTTACTGGAGCTGAAGTAAAGCCGGTTGAGAAAGGCCCGGTGATGTCTAAGATTAAGACCGTAAGAAGATATAGGGATTCAACCATAACCCAAGAAATAATGTTGTTCACCGGGATTCCCAGGATTGATTTTAACACGACTATTGACTGGAGGGAAGTGTCTGACGCGTTCACTGATGCTCCAATGTTGAAAGTCTCCTTCACACCGATCTTAGGCCAGTCGACCGCGACTTTTGAAATACCTTTTGGCAGCATTTCAAGAACTGCCGATGGAAGAGAGCTTCCTGCCTTAAGATGGATTGACCTCTCAGACGACGAGTATGGAGTAAGCCTGTTGAACGATTGTAAATACGGGTTTGACGTATGCGGTAACACGATGAGGATGACGATAATCAGGACAAGCTATAGTCCAGACCCCAACCCAGATCAGGGCCGGCATGAATTTAAATACTCGATGTATCCTCACACAGGAGACTGGAGAAAAGCCCTTTCCTTCAGAAAAGGATACGAGCTGAATCATCCGCTTGAAACAATTGTTACCATAGTCAGACCATCCCAGGGCGATTTTCCGGAGGAATCATCATTCTTAAGAATAAAGCCTGAAAACATAGTACTGACCTGTCTCAAAATAGCTGAGGATTCTGATGATATCATAATTAGGATCTACGACGCGACTGGAGAAGGAGGCGAGGCTGAAATTACTCTGGGTTTTCCAGTTGTGGAGGCTGTCGAAAGCGATTTGCTTGAGAGAGATCTGTTGAAAATTAATATTCAAGACGGAGCCTTAAAAATAAAGATGGACCCGTGGGAAATAATGACTATTAGGCTGAAAAGGTTAAGAAAAGCAACATTTTACTGCAGTTAAATCTTCAATATCTGTCCAGTAAAAATGACGCGTAAGAGCTGTTCAAGCATTATCGATCCGAATATATGGGCAAGATTATGTTAACAAGAGTATTGAACTCGTCTAATAGCATGCTTCCCCTGATGATTTATAAGCTTATCATAGAAGCTCTATTGTCCAAAATGACCCGTATAGTGGTTTCAAGATCGGAATACTGGGATAAGGTGTATGCTTGTTGGCTTGGCAAGAACATCGGGGGCACTTTGGGTGCCCCGTTTGAAGGAAAAAAGTTTGTGAACGACCTTGATTTCTACGCTACGCCCGTGAGCGAGGCTGCTCCGAATGACGATCTTGACTTTCAACTGGTCTGGCTGAAGATGCTTGAAGACCATGGTATTGATGTTAAGCTTGAAAAGCTTGCAGAGTATTGGCTTAAACATCTCTCAGCATACCCTTGGAACGAGTATGGGTTCTGCCAGAGAAACCTTAGGAGGGGTCTTCTACCGCCGGTTTCAGGGTGTTTCGAAAACTACTATGTTGACGAGATGGGTTCGCCGATAAGAAGCGAGATATGGGCCTGCATTGCTCCAGCTGACCCGCAGCTTGCAGCCTCGTACGCTTGGAAGGACTCCTGCTTGGACCACTCTGGCGGCGAGGGTATGTATGGTGAGATGTTTTGGGCCGCCGTAGAGAGTGCAGCCTTTGTTATAAACGATGTTGAGACCCTTATAAGGATAGGTCTAAACATGATTCCTCTGCATTCCCAGATATCCAGGGTTATTAGGGAAGCCTTATGGTGCTATAGGAATAATGTGAGGTGGGCTGAAGCGAGGGAGAGGATAATATGCTCGTATGGGCATAACAGTGTTTGCCATGCTGTACAAAACCATGGGTTCACCATACTGGGCCTGCTATACGGAAGGGATTTCGGCGACAAGCTTTGCAAGGCTGTAAACTGTGGTTACGACACTGATTGCACTGGGGCGACTCTTGGCTCACTGCTGGGAATACTTCTTGGGTCAAAAGGGATTCCGGACGGGTGGAAAAAGGGGGTTGGTGAGAAGATAGTTCTTCACAAGTACACTAGGCTGGATGATGCTCCGAAGACGGTGGCTGAGTTGACGGATAGGGTGATGACTGTTGCGGAAAAAGTCTTGGAGAAAAACCCGGAAGTCAAATTTGGAGAATACACGATGATTCCTAAAAACTGCGTGACATTGCTGATGAGGAACGAGATGGCGGTAGGCTTCTTGAAAAATGATGTCCAGTCCTCTGTGAGAAGCATTGGCGATTATGAGGTTTGGCTGCATTATGAGGGGGAGCCAGTTATATATCGAGATATTGGGAAAACTTTAGGTGTAAGAGTTTCAAAGGATAATAGGGAGGTTGATCTGGCTGTCAGGCTAAGGGTTCCGCTAGGGTGGAGAGTAATAGAATTGGAACACAGGTTTGGCCAGAATCGTTTTCTGGTTGAAGCGTCTAGAGTTGAAGACATTAACAAGCTTAGCGTCGAGTTTGAAAACAGTGCAACACAGTTTATAATCCTGGGACCCGGGGAGGCTAGAGGATATCCAAGTGGGCAAAATGTATCAACATGTCCAACCTGCCATGGTTACAAGGGTTACTGCATATGCTTGAAAGAATAGAATCATTGGGTTCAAGAACAGAAAAGTGTTATTCACACTGTTTTATCAAGTATTCCAGTAGTTTCTCAGTTTCTTTAGCAAAAACTGTTCTCAGCAAGCCCTCGGCATTCCCAAGGGCTTCTTCGACCATCGGATCATATAGTATTTCCCCTAGAAACCTGACGTTAAGCTTCCGTGATTCCTGTTGAATATTGCTTGATCCTGTTTTCATGTTTTCCACGATACCTACTATCTGGACGTTAAGCTCCTTCAACATGCATAATAGTTTCCTAACTGTTTCGAAAGCCAGCGGAGAGGAGGTTGTAACCAATAGAAAGCTCACCCTCTTAATTAAACGTATGACATCTAGTGTAGCGTCCCCGATTCCAGGCGGCATGTCTAACACTAGGAAATCTAAGTCGCCCCAGTTTGTAATGGAGAGTAGCTCGATGAACGCGTTTGAAAAATCCGTTCCTCTAAGAGGTGTTGCACGGCCGCTTGAATAGTAGATTATAGACATGTATCTTAAGCCATGGACAAGAGGCGGGATAATCCCCCTGTCTTCCACGGGATGGGCTTCCTTGAGGCCCAAGATAATGTGTGTAGAAGGGCTTGTAAAATCTAAGTCGAATAATCCAACTTTGTAACCTTTTCTAACCAGGGTTAACGCGAGCGTCGAAGCCAGCAGGCTCTTACCGACCCCACCTTTGCCGCTTGAAACAGCAATTATTCGGCTCACTCTCCTCATTCTTTCATCAATAATGCTTATCCTCGGGTCAACCATTCTTCTCCAACCCCTTTATGCTTTCGATCCAAACACCCCTGCCCCCAATTATCTCAAAATCTGGGCTTCCGCACCTCGGACACTTAACGTAGGCGTGGGAAACCTCTGGAAGAAAGTGTATTGCTTCCAGCATGTCCCAGCCAAGCTCTTCCTTTTGAAAAAACCATTTGAAACCGCAAACCCTGCATTTTAACTCTGTTTCAGCAACCTCTATTGTAAACTCCGTATCCTTTAATTCAACAGGTTTCAACTGTGTCAAGACCGTTATAAATATCTCATGATCCACCTGCTGTATTTCGCCGATTTTAATTTTAACCTCAATAATCTTCTCAATCCCTTTTTCCTCAACCATTTTTAGAATTGTTTTCACCACCGATTCCGCTAAAGCCCATTCATGCATTAAACCCTATAACGTTGACAATGTTTAAAAACGTTTCAAAACTCAAAGGGATAAAAATAAGTGCGGCTAACCCTTAACTATCTCTATACCAAGTATTTAGCAAGCATCCTGAATTGGCTTCGTGTAATCACCATGAATCATGCTTGCATGATGAATGAAACCATTCTTTAGAATTGTTTCAGAGCTTCTTTAAATCAGACACTTCCCAGGCCCAAGTACCTTGAAGACTCTGGCGAGTCTCTAAAATCCTGCCTGTCGCAACAAGCATTTTGAATTTCCCATAGCGTCAAGCCTCCATCTATAAGCCAGTGTAAGCAGGGAACACTCAAGCCTCGCAATCTTGATTAAGTCGGCTTCACTAACGACGGACACGTCCACTTCTTTCTAATCGACTGGGTAATCCTGTTTGTCTCCGAGTTATCAATATTTTCCGCTACGACGCCAGCTTCAACCAGGGAAATAGGTATTACTCTCTGGTTGAATGCTCTTATTAGAGTGACCTCGTCTAGGGCGCAGGTTTAGAAGCTCTCCGGGCTGGGACCTACCAAACGTTCGCAAAATCCGTTGAGGCTTTTGCTAGAACATGCACAGTGGTCAACGGGTTCTTGAAAGCGCGAATAGTCTTCCTCCTCTGGAAAAACTATTCCTCCCAGATGAACGATATCTTTCTCCTGTAAAGCGCTGATCCTATTGACATTGTTCCTCAGAAAGATTCTGAAATACGCTCCCCCGCGACAGTGAAGGGAGGCTCTTTTCCATATATAAGTTTTCTTACTGCTGCTCGCTAAAGTGTTTTTCCCTCGACGTAGTTTATCATGTGAATAAAGTTCTCCACGTTATTGTTCAGCGCAACGCTCGCTGAAGCTGAAAGAATGTAGCCTTCCCTCCCTCCCTCCTTCAAACATCTTTCAACCTCTTTCTCCACGTCCTGTTTAGTCCCGTATTCGATTATTCTCGGATCAACATTTCCGACAAGGCAAATTTTATCACCGAATTTTTCCTTAACCTCTCCCATCTTCATACCGGCCATCACGTCAATACACTGGTAAGCATCTATCCCGGCATCAACAATATCTGGCAAAATAGGCATGATGTATCCGTCGGAGTGGAGGACTACAAATGCGCCTTTTTTCTTGAAAGCATCCACCTCCCTTCTCAAAGCCGGTTTAATAAGTTTCCTAAACATTGCGGGGGACATCCATGGACCATTCTGATTCCCGTAGTCGACGCAGAGCTGAATCGCATCAGCACCTTCATCTATTGCCCACCTCCCATATTCGATCGCTATGTCAGTATTATAGTTGATTAAGGCCTCCACGGCGTCCGGCCTCTTGTAAATCCATATCAAGACATGTTTAAGCAGATTAGGATTCGACACTATTGGCTCCCATGTTCCATCAGCATCGAAAGACAAGAATATGTCTCCCTTAACCTTGGCCACGAGTTTCCTAAGAACTTCAAACACTAGTGGATCTACTTCAATACTGCTGTTTCTGCATGTCCTAATTACTTCATCAGGGTCATAGGTTTCCGGTTCGCTTAGATTCCAAAGGGTTTCACCAGACCACAAGTATGTTTTTCCATCTACTTGCCACTTGTGCTTCCCGATCCTCCTAACCTCCCTAGGTATACTGTTGTAGGCTTTTACCACCCGGATCCAGTCTATTCCGATTTTCATATACAGGTTTAAAAGCTCTTCTGCGATTTGCCCGTTAACCTTGTCTAAATCAACCTCTTTCTTGGAAGCAGCCAGGTTAAAAAAGGCTTCAGGATTATGAGCCATAATCTCACTAGTGTTTTTACACAATACTGTTGAAAATATTTTCAATGAAGGATGTAGCTCATACGTCGGAATCCTATCCGGGGTTGAAATCTGCATAGCGGTCACTACTCTTTCCCAGGAGTTCATCGAGTAAGGCTGACCACAAGCCTATAAAAAACTAGTGTTCTTATATTAAGGCTTAAATATGGTGCTTGGTTCTGGCAAACATGCTTCATGGCTGCAACGGTTTCGAGCAGCATAACAAGACGGTTTTAAGCCTTTGGAAGGATTTCAGAGCCAACAAGCATAAGAGGATCCCTGTCAGCTGGGGGATGAACAATAGAATGATTGTTCTGAATAAGGAGCAAAATGTGAAGAACTATACCTATGAAAAGATTTTTAACGACCCGGAAACCATGCTGCAGGTTGAGCTTGAATTTGAATACTGGAGGAGACATAATGTTTACGCCGATTGGGAAATGGGTTTGCCTGAAGATTGGCCCCTCTCGGTGCATTTTCAAAATGTTTCTGAATCCGCATGGTTCGGAGCGCCCCTCTACTTCTCCGCTAACAGTGTTCCAGACATAGTCCCTTTTCTTAAAAACGAGGATGATATAAGTGTGTTCATGAAAAAGGGCAAGCCAGAACCTTTCTCCGGCTTCATGGCTAGGGTAAAAAGCTTCTACGAGTACTTCTTGAAGAGAAAAGAAGAAGGCTACAGCTACTTTGGAAGGCCCATTGGGAAAATTTCTGCCCCAATCGGGACAGATGGGCCCTTCACCATAGCTACTAACATAACAGGCGGTTACGTGGTTAAACTGCTCTATCTAAACAGGGGTTTGGCAGAAGAATTTCTCTGGTTTATAACCGAATCTATAATCGAGAGGATGAAGGCTTGGCATAGACTGCTTAACATCTCCTTTCCATACGAGGGTTTCGGGTTTGCAGACGACTCTATTCAGCTTCTCTCTCCTAAAGCCTATAGGGAGTTCGTCCTCCCCCTACACAAAAAGATAGTTAACACCTTCTGCTCTGGTAGACCAGGCATACACTTATGCGGAGCAGTCATACAACATTTGAAAACTCTAAAGGAGGAACTAAATATTTCCTCAATCGACACTGGTTTTCCACTGGACCTCGGCAAGGCTAGAGAGATACTAGGGGAAGACGTGATAATACAGGGTGGCGTGAAGGTTACAACCCTCGAATATGGCCCCTTAAGCAAGATTGAAGAAGAGGTTAGAAACATACTGAGCTCCGGCGTCACAAAAGGAAAAAGGTTTATCTTTAGGGATGCGAATAACGTGACTCCAAACACTTCCATAGAGCATCTTAACTTCGCCTACCGGCTAGTGGAAAGAATCGGGCTTTACAAGGAATGAAGCGGATTAAGTTGAGATTTTCACGTTAGGCGGATAGAGGAAATCGACGTACTTGCTTCTAATGTAAGTGGAATCTCTCCCTTCGTGCACGAGAACCCTATACTTGAACCTTAACTCTTCTCCCTTTGGCAGAACGTAATCTCCCCTGTTTCTCGGAGAATTCGTGAAGGCCGAGACGCCGAACATATTCGCAGTCATCAAGCCGTAATTCCTTACATGCCAGTAGGTTGGATACCTGAAGTTATCCACATGGTCGAAAGCTGTTATCCCTACCTTCTTCCCGTCCACAACCCCACTATAGTCGCACCATGCTGCCCTTTTCCCCCAGGTTTCCGCCTCATTGATCCCGCCGAATGAGTTTTCGATTTTCCCACCGTTATCAACCTTAATCTTCTCGTTAACCCTTATTGAAAGTATTCCGCCCTCCTTTGTGTCGCCGAATTTAGTGTTCTTCTCACGATTGAAAAGGATTATCGCAACGTCTATGAGAACATCCTTTTTAAGCCTCCAGACACGCATAGTTCTCTCTTCATAGAGCTCGATGCTCCCTGATTTAGCAATCCAAACATTGCTGCTACTCAGCTCGAAGAAAAGTTTCCCACAACTATTTACTTTAACATCCCTAGCCTCAATCCTTCCACTATCCTTGTACTCGGCCCAGAAATCATGACCGTTTACATCCCCGTGAGCAACCCATAGCGACCTGTGATGCACATGGTCTCCTGGCTCGTCTTCAGTAACCCTTACGCCATTTGTGCTGAAGATCGGGTATAGATACGGTTTGCTAACCGATTTCCCATAATTATAGCATGTCACAAGGCTTTTCCCATAATTAACAGTCAGAGTATCCTCCCTTAATTCATATGAGAAACCGGTTTCTCCAGCTCCTTCACCCTGAACAATTTCTCCCCTTAAATTTTCTCCAGCCTTTGCGTAAGGAAGGATGAAGCAACCTTGAAGCAAACCCTCTTGCTCCAACAATTGTAGGGGTATTTTTACATCACCTATCTTCAAGCAGATGTCTTCTCGGTTCTCAAGAAATGAAACCGGTTTATGCAACGGGAAACAAACCGGGGTTTCAACCCTCTCATGAACACCAGCCTCTATCTCGACATTCGCGATCTTTCTTCCCATTTTCATCGGCGAGTTAGAATAAGGGTTTTTAACTATTATGGTTTCAAATATGCTGGAACCCTTTATAGCATAGGTATTAAAGCCTTAAATGCTTTACAGGCTTATTATGACTGCAGGAGGGCGCGCTTGGTTACGCTAAAACTTATTAACTTTAGCCCTGCGAGATTTTGCAATGAAGATTTCCATATGCAACGAAGTATTTTCGGGTAGGGATGTTACGGAAATCCTTCCCCAGGTTAAGCGATTAGGGTATGATGGCATTGAGATCGCCCCGTTTACCATAGCTAGCAGCATTGAGAAAATTTCCATGGAGAAAAGGAGAGAAGTAAGGAGGAAAGCGCTTGAAAACAGTATTGAAGTCGTCGGTGCTCATTGGGTCTTAGTCTGTGACAGGAACGTGAACTTTTTTAATGACACCGGACAGGTGAACAGAGAGGCCGTAGAGTACCTGGCTAAGGTAATAGAGTTTACATGCGACATAGGTGGAAGAATAGTGGTTTTCGGTTCTCCGAAGCAGAGAAACATCCCTTCCAAGCAGGTTTTTCAACGAGCTTGGGATTCTGCTGTCTCGGCTTTCAGAGAGATAGGGGACTTTGCAAATGAGAAAACGATAACCTTCTGCATCGAACCATTATCTAAAGACCAGACGAATTTCATTAACAGTGTTAGCGAGGCAGTCAAGTTCATAACGGAAGTAGACCATGAAAACATCAGGCTTATTCTCGATGTGAGAAGCATGTGCGACGAAAAAAGGTCCTTCAAAGACATAATCAAGGAGGGAAAAACCAATCTTAAACATTTTCATGCAAACGACTGTAACGGGTATATTCCAGGGTCGGGCTCCGCCAACTATAAGGAAATAATTCAAGGCCTGCTTGAGATCAATTATTCCGGATACTTATCTGTTGAAGTCTTCGACTTTAAGCCGGATTCGGAAACTATAGCTGTTAAAAGCTTAGAGAATTTGAAAAGGTTTTTCAGCGAATACGGGGAGTGTTATGTGTAAAAGCATCGCTGCCTTTCATAATCAGTTAAAAAGGGCGCGATTTTAGAAGCATTCTGTCGTTTTATGGGTCGGAAAGCTAAGTTGAGCAGGTTTCAAAATAAAATCTAAAGGAGAACAGTATCTTATCAAAAACTTATAATCAAGCCACTCTTCCTTCCATCATAATCATAGACAGTTAAATTAACGATCAGGCAGGCATTTTGTTTTTTCAGGACTTTTTTACGGTTTTCTACTCAACCTCTTATTTTAAAAAGCTTTTCACTCTTTTTTCCTTCTATCGTATCTACAATCCCAAGCTCCATCAATTCTCTAAGCTTCTTTGCAACTGTTTTCCTAGAAGCCCTTCCTCTAATTTCCCTCAGTAGATTAGTAAGTTGCGATATGTTTAACGGTCCTTCAGCCACCAATATTTCAGTTATATCTCTAGCTAATGGTCCTGCTCTTAGACTTTCTGAGAGGAGGCTTATTTTCTTAGAAGTCTTATAGGCGTCTGAACTTAAGGTTAGGATGCTTCTGACAACAGCCAACTCGCGCAATATATCCCTGTTCAACTCCCTTTCTTTCCTAAGCTCCTCTTCAAGAAGATTGATCTTCCTGACAAGCTCGTCTATCCTGCTTTCCAATCGGTTTTCCCCTCTTTTCTATCACCAAGCTCGCCTCCACTCATCAGGGATCTAAGCCTCCAGAGGGAAAACTCCATTTTAGGAAACATGTGTTCAGCTATCTTGATCGAAGAATGCTCTGGTAAGCCTTCCCTTCTCAACATCTTCACCATCTTCTTCCTATTCCTTCCCATCCTGTAAGTAACGTAATAAATGTTCAATAAAAGCCATAAAAAAACCGGGATTACTATGATGAGAGTTATTAAAGCCTCCACTACGATCAGGACTATTTGCAACGCCTTCCCCATTTTGAATCTTTTACTTCTCTAAAACCCTTTCTTCTTCTTTTCTTATCTTGCCGGCTTGCCCAAGCACGTTTCTGATTAATTCTGCTGGGCTCACAAACTGGTTTTTAACTAGCTCGATAGCAACATCCTCCTTCATTCCTGCCGATACTAATTCTTTATAGAAAGTAGCTATCGCCCTAGCTCTTTCCCTTGCCTGCTCCTCAGTTAATGATGTACCCATCAACTCCTTAAGAGGACCGACAATATCCTTTAAGAGCCCAGGTACTTCTTCCCTAACAGTCTTCAAAACCTCTCGCAATTCTTCAACATCCTCGGTATGATGCTCTATCTCTCTTTTCTTCTCTATTTTAAGTTGCTCACCTTCTTTTCTCTCCTCCATTTCGATCACCGTTAATTAAGATATCAGTATTGTTTATAAGACTTGTGTAATTTTTTACTCAATTTTTTACTCAGTAATTTGTTCCTCCTCTAATGCCACCAACTTAAACCCTTGCTTTCACTATTCTGTTTAAAGCTTAAGAAGATATGACTTTAATACCGGAAGGACTCGAAATCGAGCTTGAAGCAGATAGCCGTAAACATTTCTAATGCTGAAGAATCTTAACGAAGAAGAATTATTTCGACGCATATCTATAAGCATGGTTCATGCCTGGGTTCTCGACAATTTGCAGTATGTTTATGGAAGCCCCTTCTTCCTCATAGTAAATATTTTTATAATAGGTATTATTGAGAACGCTGAGAGGATTATGATTAGCAAGGTATAATCCTTACGCCATTTCGCAACAAAATTCTTTGGCTTATCCATAATCGTCGTAAAGTTCAAACTTGAAGCATAAGCCTCGCCCTCCCATCCTTCAAAAACACATGTTATCAAACTTGGGGAAGGCGGCTTAACGCCGAATGAAGCATAAGAACCGTTTACATACCATCCTCCTCCCCATACTTCCCCGTATTCAGAACTTACGTTAAGATAGAATTCTGTTCGCCACACCGCCTTAATCATAACAGGAGAGTCCACGGTAATCGTAATATTGTTATTGCTACCTTTAACACTGCCTTCCCATCTTTCAAAAACGTGACGTACTCTTTGAGATTCATACAAGAGCGGTTCTAAAAATATTCTTGCCTTTGAGGAAATATTATACCAACCTGCTCCAAAAGGATTCCCATATTTTGTCTCAATCATTACACAGTATTCTGTTCTCCACACGGCTGTCTTGTTAACCAAGCCCCTGATCACTATTGTCGAGTTTAACTCTGTTCCAGAGAAACCTTCTCCAATCCACGATTCAAAAACTCTTCTCGTACAGTTCTCCAGCTCTATAATGTGGGGATATACTGAAAAGTTTACTTTAGACCCCTCATCATACCATCCTCCTCCTTTCAAATCTCCATATGGAGAATTCAACTTGAGCAGAAACTGTCTACACCATTTAGCTTCTATAAACCCTGGTTCATTAACAGTTATCTCTATCGTCGTGTCTGAAGCATTGTTAGTCCAGCCTTTGAAAACTAGTCTCTCTCCAGGGTTCACTACAATGAAGGGTTCTGCCGAAAGATTGACTATGGTTCCGGCTGCATACCATTCTGAAGTAAAATTGCCTGGTTGCGTTTTGAAAGAGAATAAATATTGCGTTTCATATATCGCTTCTAGAGAAATAGTGTTGTTTACAATTATTATCCGTGTCTCGTTCTTAAAACCGTCACTCCAACCCTTGAAATAATACCTTCCCCCATCCATAAATTGACGTGATTTCTCCAAGCTTACATTATGGCGCGTCCCCTTAAGCCAGTTGAATGATTTAGGAACAGGGTAGTCAACACCATCCACGTTAATGCTAATACCAAGTATATTCGACGTGAACCTCACCTCTAGTATTGGGATGGTTATCTGTATGGTTGTTGAAGACGACCATGGAGAACTGGCTCCGCGTGAATCTTTAACCAAAACTCTGACGCTGTAGGTTCCCGGCTTAGACCATGAATGACTCAGGCCTACAATGGTTCCGGAGGCAATGTACTCTGTCGTCGAAAACTCTCCATCACCCCAATCAAAGATGTATGAGACATAGTCTCCATCAGGGTCAACCGATGAGGCTTTAAAAACATAGCTCTCATTAACATAACCGAAACTGGGTCCAGAGGGTTTCGCTGGCTCAGATGGCGGATTATTAATGCTTGGCGAGGGAGGCGGCGGTGTTGGAGGAGGAATTGGTGGAGAACCGCCTGAGTCATCATATCCCCCGAAATCCGTCGTCCAGTAATATCCGTAGGTTGAGCTTGTCTGGTACGCAAGACCTATACCTATCACCTTGAAACATGAGCTAAGCATATTGGCATTATGGCTTGGAGAGTTTTTCCAAGCGTTGAAGACTGATTGGGCTGTCGGAAAACCTGCTGCTATGTTCTCACCGAGGCAAGTGTTGTAAGTATAGCCTGCCTGTCTAATTCTATCTACGAATGTTCTACCATCAAGGCTTGTATGGGAAAAATAGTTGTTTATTGCCATGTCTTCGCTATGTAACTGCGCTGCAGTGGTTAGAGCACTTGAAACCGAGAGGGGTGGGAGACCATTTTGCTGCCTATACTGATTTATTAACGTTAGAAAAACCGCTTTTTCAGATTCAAGATCGGCTTTACATAATGTAATATTTAACTGTAAGATTGACAGGATGATAATTGATGAGATAACGACTGTTAGAAATCCCATTTTAGCGTTAAGCTTCAAATAGCCTTTCACGGTTGTCTGATACTTATTGGCTTCCTAAATTAAGTATTTGTAAGTATTTGTTGAGACAACTAGGAATCATAAATATCTGTATCCATAGAGCAGTATCTTCATAACCTACTCGCCTATACACCCTGTGGGCTGTGCTACCATACATTGTGAAGAGGCCGCTTAACGGTATTCCTTCTTTCACACAATAATCTATAGCATTTGACAAGAGTGTTGTACTTATTCCCTCCTTCTTGCCTCAGGTATTGACGAAACATTTGCTATGCCCCCATATTCACGTATAGAGTATCACCCAGTTTCACTTTTCGATGAACTATTTGAACATGGCCGACTATCTTGCCTTCGTGCTCTGCCACTAGAGCATTCTCCACCTTAAAACCAGGGTCCATCTTCCCGTATCCAAGCCTCGTAAAGTATATTTTCAGACACCTGGGCAAGTATTTCTCTAAGATTGTGAAAACATATCTTGAATTAGGAGTTGATGGTCTATGGGTCTGGGATGACATTGCTTATAAGGGTCCGTTTTCTCTCCGAAGGTTTACGAGGAGCTTGTAAAGCCTGTGCATATTCAAACGATCTCGTCTTATAGAGCAAAGAAAATGCCAACTATAATCCATATGGACGGAAATGTAAATTTGCTGATTCCTAAACTGGTTGAAGCAGGGTTTACTACTATACAACCGTTAGAGGTAAAGGCAGGTATGGATGTAGTTGAGCTTAAAGAGAAATATGGAGAGATCCTTTCGTTCATAGGTAATTTAGATGCCAGAAAGATCGTTGACCAGAAAGAAATAGAGGCGGAAATTTCTAGGAAGCT
>FMJZ01011956.1_pt1 | contig 56138 bp, 38 predicted proteins | sample 1987881 | NCBI WGS metagenome assembly FMJZ01 (sample SAMEA4378227, study PRJEB15110) | soil metagenome | biome: soil; feature: Field; material: Soil | place: India | collected 2015-03-11 | depth 0 m
TTGTACTCGGCGGCGTCCATCGAGCCGCGCAACGCGTCGGCCATGCGCCACAGTCCGGCTTCGTAACCTAAAGTTGCGCCATTTGCATTGTCTACCCTCAGCTTGGTTTTTCGGGTCCGCATCATCCGACTTCATGATAGTGGCCTAGTTCAAGGGCGTCCAGTGGGTTATGCCGTTGCAGGTGCATGTATTGGTTGGCGAGTATGCGTGGCGAGTGCGCGATTCACAGCGGGCAGGTGGACTATGTTTGGCGGTTTGACTTGGCGTGTGTTTGGCCGTAAGAAAACCGGGATGAAATGTGCGTGGCGTGTAGTTTGGTTGTGCTTGGTGTTGTTGTGGTTGCAGGCTGGGCGGGGCGCTGAACTGTTTCGTGTGGCAACCTATAATCTGGAGAATTATCTTTTGCATCCTGTCGAAGGCCGCCGCGCAAAATCAGCCGCAGCACGTGCAGCGGTTCGGGACTGTATAAAGGCGATAAATGCCGATGTGCTTGCATTGCAGGAAGTGGGTGGACCAGATGCATTGCATGAGCTGCGCCAGGCGCTTAAAGCTGAAGGACTTGATTACCCGTACTGGGAGCTTGTGGTTGGGGACGACACGAACATCAACTTGGCGATCCTGAGCAAGTTTCCCTACACGGCACGCAGGCCGCACACAAACGACTCATACTTGCTTGGGGGCAGGCGATTTGCCGTCAGACGCGGGTTCGCCGAAGTCGCTGTGAAAGTGAACCAGAATTACAGCTTCACCCTGATCAACACGCATTTGAAATCGCGTGTGCCGGTACCTCAAGCGGACCAGGCGGAAATGCGGCTTGAGGAAGCAAAAATTTTGCGCAGGAAAATCGAGGCTGCCCTAGCGCAAAATCCGAACACGAACCTTATTGTGCTGGGTGACTTCAACGATACAAAAGACTCGCGTGTGGTCAGGCACCTCATTGGGCAAGGCAAATTCAGACTTATCGACACGCGCCCGGCCGAGAGATGTACACCGGGCACGAACAGTCAAAGCGACCCAGGCCAATTGCGCACGGTAACATGGACGTATTTTTACGCCAGGGAAGACACCTACCAGCGTGTTGATTACGTACTGCTGAGTCCGGGCATGGCACGTGAATGGGTAACAAACCAAAGTTACGTGTTGAGCATATCAAACTGGGGGCTTGCATCGGATCACAGACCCGTGGTTGCGACGTTCATGGCAAAGGATTAATCGCACGCATTTATGTGTTTAACTTGGCGAGTCGGCAGTTACTCGTCCGGCCGATGAATCTTGCAGTTTGGTGCGGGTGAGAAAGTTTTTGCTGGTGACATAAACGACAGAGTGCGTATCTTCGGATGAATGTTGGCGGCATGAAAAGCGGTTATTTAGATCGGGTAGTGTGGATTGTTGTTTTGTGTGGCGTGGTTTGTACCGGCAGCGGACTTTTCGCTCAGGCACAGGCTGGTGGCACGGCTGCAGTTGACCCGACGTTGATGAAGTTGCTAGGGGATGTACCTGCATTTTCGGCGAGGGCAGTTGCGCGTGTGTTTGACCTTGCACAGAATGAACTTGTGGCAACACCCATGACATTCTCGAAGCTCGGTGACAAGGTCAGGGTTGAGGTTGACCTTGCTGAGATTCGGGGTAGAAGTGGTCTTGTACCAGATGCAGCTCGGATGAAAGAGCTTGGCCTGGACCGCGTGATCAGCATTACTCGGCCGGACAGAAGGCGGATGTTCCTGATTTATCCTGGCAGACGCGCTTATGTGGCGGTCGAGCTGCCGAAAGAGCAGATTGACGCAGCCTCAAAGACACAAATCCAAGCAATCGAGCTAGGCAGAGAAACGCTCGATGGCCAACAGTGCATTAGAACCCGGGCAATTGTGACCGACCCGAACGGCATGAAACGCGAAGTGTTCATTTGGAAGGCAGTTGACTTGAACGCATTCCCGCTGCAAATCCAAACCACCGAGTTCACAACCATTGTCCAGGTCAGGTTCTCGGATGTTCAACTGTCAAGACCAGACGCGAAACAGTTCGATCCACCTGCCGGGTACACAAGATTTGACGATCTGCAAAAATTGATTGAGGGCAAAACAACCAGCACGCCTAAACCGAAGGCGCAAAAGTGAAAGGAGCGGTTGTTTTTGGAGGACTAACCCGGTCTGAGCAGTTGTTGTTGGTTTGTGTTATAGCCGTGTACAGGGTGGCGAACTAACTGTTAGGCCTGCTGCGTTCGAACAGGGTCGTTGGCTTTGACCGGCGTGTTGCACAAAGAATCGTATGAAGATTATCAACCTCAACCCTGACACTGACATTGGCGCAACTGCATGGTTTGTCGAGCTTGAAGGACACAGGCTGTTGCTGGACGCGGGCATGCACCCAAAACGCGATGGACGCGATGCAATGCCGATGTTTGACCTTGTGAAAGGTAAAGAGGTTGATGCAATTGCAATTTCGCACTGTCACCATGACCACGTTGGTATGCTACCGGTTGCAGTGCAGTATTTTCCGCGTGCACATGTGCTGATGCCCGAGTTGAGCTATTTCATTGTCGAGCGTGTTTTGCATAATTCGGTTAACGTTATGCTGCGCCAGCGCGACGAACTCGGCATAAAAGATTATCCGCTTTACACACACGACGAGGTGGACCGCATTGCGCCGATTTTCCAAGGGTTCAGATACAACCGTCAGATCGAATGGGCTGCCTTCCACAAAATGCGTGCCGGGTTCGAATCGCCTGTGTTAGAGTTTTTCGATGCCGGGCATGTCATAGGCTCAGCAGGCATACTTGTTCGCGGCAAAAAAGAATCGCTCTTTTACACGGGCGATGTGTGTTTTCACGATCAAACCCTGTTGCGTAAGGCGCGGTTCCACAATGTCAAAGCCGATGTGTTGATCACCGAAACCACACGCGGCGACCGTACCAACCCGCCAGGTGTCACGCGCCAGACTGAAATGCGCAGGTTTGCTCAAGCGCTTAAACGTGTCCAGCAGCGCAAGGCCAGTGTGCTCATACCGACCTTTGCACTGGGACGCACACAGGAAATGCTAGCTGTGCTAGCGCTCCTGATGCAAGGGGGTGAATTACGGCGCCAGCCGATTTACATAGGCGGTCTTGGGCGTGTGTTTACCGAGATTTATGACCTGGAAGCGCACCGCACATGGCGGCACCATCGTGACCTGCAACTGCGCGAGGCACTTGAGCTGGTTGTGCTTGACCAAAACCAGCTCGATGCAATGAAACCTGGCGGCAGCAAAATTTATCTTGTCACTGCAGGCATGATGACCGAAAACACGCCTGCGCATGACCTGGCCGTACAAATGGCAGGCGACCCACGTCAGGCAATCTTTTTCGTCGGTTACACCGACCCAGATACACCAGGGGGCAGACTACGCGCAGCTAAACGCGGTGAGACATTCAAGTTCAGCCAGAGCGCCGGTGAATTGACACTCCGGTGCGAGGTTGAGTGCTTCGATTTTTCAGCTCATGCACAGCGTGAAGACCTGCTCGAGTTTGTCGGGCGTGTGTCACCTCGAGTTGTTGTGCTCGGTCATGGCAATACAGCCGCACGCGCCTGGTTCGAAGAACAAATCCGCGTGCAATATCCCAAAATGAAAGTCATCCAAGCGCACCCCGGTGAACCGATAGAACTGTAAAATCGCAGACAGGCGCCATTGTTCAGCTCGCTTTTTTGAGCCGCTGCGCTCGTGGCACGGACCTGAAAAACGACGTTTGCACAGACGTGTGTCACATGCGGGACAGAGGCGACCACGGGCCGCCAAGACGAAAAATTGTCGCCGACACAATCGGAATGCACCTTATTTATGGAGCGACAGATATACGAGTTGCGTACGGCTCGAAGAGGCGTTACCTCCTTCGGTGCTGTCAGACGAATCAAGTGTCTCATGTCAAGGGCGTCGCCGAGACACAGGTTTTGGGCTGCACCGGCAGGTTTGACGCCAAGCCGCAGTGTTGAATGGCCATACCCGACACAGATTGCTTTGCGTGGCATGCAGACGTTTAAGCTTGCCTTTGGATAAATGCAGCTCGATCAAGATCAAATTGTCGCGCGGATCCCGGCACGCTCTCAACAGCAGGTCATGGACTGGAGCCTGGTGCTGGCGAGCCAGGAAATTGAAAGCGTCATAGATTTTTCGCCGGAGCCGCCCCATTGGGGGTTACTAGTTGCGCGAGCCGATTCCGAGCGCGCACTTGCCGCAATTAAGCAGTATCAGATTGAAAATCGCGCGTGGCCATGGCGGCGTGAATTGTTTAAGGCCGAAACCGTCTTTGATGCAGGCAGTTTTGCGTGGGCGGCGCTGTTGATTAGCTTTTTCTGGGTGCAAAATGCGGATGAGCCGTTCACGCGCGCAGGTGTGATGGACTTGAGCGCAACTGCAGCCGGCCAATGGTGGCGATTGTTCACGGCGATCACGTTGCACGCCGATCTCAGTCACCTTGCAACAAACCTTGTTTTCGGTGTGTTGTTGCTCGGCCTTGCGATGGGCAGATACGGAACCGGAGTTGGGCTGCTTGCATCGTACCTGGCTGGTGTAGTTGGGAACCTGCTATTTTTGGCGGTCGGCCCAGCGCAATCTGTATCCCTGGGCGCATCTGGCATGGTATTTGGTGGGCTTGGCCTTCTTGCAGCGCAGTCGGTTGCAATTTGGTGGAAAACCCGGCATGCACCCAGATACACCTTGGGCGGGTTGTTCGCCGGCGTGATGCTTTTTGTGCTGCTGGGTTTATCGCCACGGTCGAATGTACTTGCTCACGCAGGCGGTTTCGTTTGTGGGGTGGTGATAGGGGCCGTGTTGGCAGGTTCGCGTCCATTGGCTGGTAACGCGAAAGTTAACCTGCTGGCCGGGTTGGCATTCGGTGCGCTGGTGTTGATCCCGTGGTTAGTTGCATTTGCCAGGGCATGAAAGATCCGCATGCGGTTTTTCCGGACTCACAAATTGTCGCGGCACAAACACACGCAGTTCGTCGGCGTGCATCTGCCGCACCCGCTCGACTGCACCTGCGATGCCGTCCTGCCCGGGCGTAAGCACGAGGTCCACGCCAAGACGGCGGATCAGTTTATTGCGCTACACGCTCATGTTTTCGGGCATGACGACGCGTACCTGGGATCTTTTCAGCCGGCCGACAAATGCGATGCCGATGCCCGTGTTGTCTGAGCTGGGTTCGACAATGATGGAATTGGGCCGGAACCGGCCATCCCGCTCCGCGTCTTCGATCATCGCCAGCGCAACACGGTCCTTGATGTTTCCACGCGGGCTGAGAAACTCGACCTTCGCAACAATCGGCTCGTTCTTGAGGCGAATCAGCCGCGTGCGCCTGATCAAGTCCAAAATGTTATCCGTGAGCTTGAGTGCGCAAATGATTCCCGCGCGGGCCGGCGGCAACAAAAAGTAACATTTTCTGGGGGCACATGTGGTGTACTCCTCGTTCTCTTCCGGGCTCGTCCGCCATGCTGGGTCGGTACCGTTTTAACTTGTGATGCGTGCTTTTAATGACGCTCGGGCAACCCCGGTTGTTGCCGTGTCAATTTGCAGCAGGGTGACTCTAACCAAGTGTATGCATGATGGGTACGGTGACGGGGCTTTCCCTGGAATCGGGGTAATTAAGCGATTGAAAAAGGCTTGCGCGGGTATTTTGCATGTGTCATAGTTGCGGTGTCTTAACGGTCTGCGGCATAAATCCGCAGAGATAAATGCGGGTGGTTGTGAAGCCACCCATTTAATATTATTGACCGCCTTAATGCTAACTAGGACAGCGGACCAATGCGCCGCGCTGCAACGTCAAGTTCGGCTTATGTGGTTGATTGCAGCAGGAACGGCGGTCATTTTGTTTGGTTCCTCCGTTGTTTGCGTTGCGCAAAGCACGCTTTTGTTTGAAGGTTTTGAGGGGACATTTCCAGGTTCATGGAGTGTGGGGGATGAAAACACGAATGGCAGCCCTGCGTATTGGGGGAAGGTTGCCGCTGCATTTGGTGGGGGCACGCCTCGTAGTGGGAATTGGAAAGGTTATTGCGCCGGCATAGGCTACGCCGGGACAACCAACGCACCGCGCTACACCAACTACATGACTGCGTACATGAGCCGCACTGTAAACTTAAGCGGTTATACGCGGGTGAATTTGCGGTTCTGGAACCTGGTGCCGAGCATAGAGACAGGATGGGATTACTGCCGTGTGTTGCTAGACAGCACGGTACTGTGGTCGAATGGCTTGCAGATCAGCACCTGGACCGAGTTTGCGACCAACCTGAACGCATTTGCGGGTGCAACGCGCACGTTGCGGTTCGAGTTCGTCAGCGACTACATATTTAACTACGAAGGTTGGTACCTGGACGACATCGAGCTGACAGGCGGCACGGCACCGATAGTTGAGCAGTTCACCGTTTTGAGCCTCACGAACTACACCGGTTATGTGATTGACGCCGATGCACTTTCAAACAGTCCTGCTTTCAACCGGGACGCACTGCGTGTGCGAGCTGTATTTGCCACTGAAAATTTTACGCCTGCCGCAAGCAACATTGCTTACCGGTTGCAATACCGATTGTTGAACTCTGCCGGCATCGCTTTCCCAATCCTCGAAACCAATGGCGTGACCAATGCAACTTACACGTACAACCTGCTGACAAATGCGAATGTCGGGGGCGGTCAGCGGTTTGTTCTGACAAATATCGCCGCCATTCGACCTGCTGCGCGACTTAATCCGTACGACACATACACGATCGAGTGCAGGTTGTTCCGGGCCGGGGTTGACACCGGCTTGATGCGCACCGACGGACCGTACCAGTTCTTCCATTTCACAAACATGGTAAGCGGCGACACTGCGTTGAATCTGCTCGCGCGCTTGAACAGTGTGCAGACCAACCGGATTTACATGGTTAATAACGCGCCGAACCGGAGCAATTTCGTTTTCCGGGTTAACTTAGAGACGCACCGGTACGACAATTTCGGCGGCGTTAACGTGTTTACGTTTTATCCGGTGGTGTTGGACTATACGCTTTTTGCCAGCAACGGTGTGCCAGTTGCAACGAAAACAAACCGCACTTTGCTCAGCCTAGGCAGTTATTCGTATCAGCCGGGATCGACCAACCCGCCTATGCCGTATGTGGCGAACTTCAACGTGGATGTGCCGGTTGAGCCGGCGACTCAGCTTGACTCGGTCAACCAAACGTATTACTTGCGCGTGACAGTATCCCATACGAACGAGCCTGGCCAGCCTGCCTTGGTGGGCAATGCAACTAACAGCACAACCGAACGACTCCTGCATTTCAATGGGCGGCTGTACTTTGGCGGGATCGAGACACGGTTCAGCAGCCTCGGCAATCATCCTGCTCCGGGCTCGCTGGGTGCGGGTTTCGTAAACACTGTCTTAGCAGTGACAAACTACAGCGGGTATGTAGTGGGCAAGCCAGCGCATACGTACGGCGACGGCACGCCTCTTAGCGTGCGGTTGCTGGTCAACGGCAACGCAACGCTTGCATCCGGGTCGGTTGTGCTGAGTGCGCCCAGCCCTGACAACGCCACGGTTGAGAATGTGCGGTTCACTCGTGGGCCGGTCACGTTGAGCACTGCTGGTGCGCGTGCGAATGTGACTGTCACGTTGCCGACCGGGTTTGGTTATACGACCAACGATGCAAATCTGGACACCGCGCGGTATCATTCTGCCAAGCTTGATTTCGCCAACATTAACCTTGGTCAAGATCTCGCGCCTACAGCTGCGACGCTGAGTTACGCCCCGGGTACGTATGTTTATTGCTCGGAAGAGTCGAAGCCGCTTTGGATTGGTGCTGATGCGCTTACGTGGAATGTAGGCACGGGCACATTTACGGTTGGCGCATCGAACGTGTTCGTGATCCACACACGTTATTGGGAGAACTACTCTCAGGCCTATTACGGATCGAACACGGTTGACCCACCCAACATGTCATTCAAACGCGATAACAGCGGGTACTATCAGTTTGTCAACCTCTCCGGCATAACAAACCCGCCAGTTGTCTATGCCAACGCAAATGGCGCAGCGGAGGTCAGTTTCATAACTCGGCTGAACAACGGTTCGTTCCGGACGCATTTTCCATACGATGTGCGGATTGTGTGGACAAACGGCGGGACACTGCGTGTGGAGCGCGATTTGTGCGTGCCGGATACAAACAGCGCGTTACGGGGCGTGGTTTCCGTTGGTGTTCCGTACACAACCACGTGCCCTGGCTGTGACGCTGCAGCAATGACGAACTACCCGGTTATGGTGCCCACTGAGGGCAGGTTGCGGTTTACGACCGACGGCGGTTTGGTGGCCGACGGACCGCTCAGCCCAAGCCACACGCTTTCTTGGGGGTACATACCTGGACTTGGCACATTTGCCCAGCGCGTCCTCAATTTCACCAATGCGGCTTTGCATGTACCGGGTCATTTCGTCCGGGGCGATCAGAGCCTACAGCCACCCGAGTATGGCCCTGCAACAATCCTTTTAAGCGGTGTGGCAGCGAGCGATCCAACCTACATCGAACGGCCGATTTCGCCCGGGTATCTTTTGGGGCTTGCAGATTATGCCGGATTAAATTTCCGCGTTTATTCAAACAAGTGGCGCCAGGCAATCAGTGTATTGGCGAACCGTTCGATTGGGCCGTACGAGCTGAGCGGCTGTTCGAAGTACTACGCGCGGCTGAGCGGTGTGTCCGGTATGCACGAGTCGTTTCCGGGGTCGTTCCCATCACAGGTAAATCTGCTGGGTTATCTGGTGACGTTCGCCAACTACGGCGTAGCTTATCTTGACAGCCAAAACGTTGACTCGCGCACAGCAGGCTACCTCAAGGTGCCGTACCCGTCGGATTTCACGCTTGATTTTGAGGAAATGAAATTCAGTTGCGTGGGTGCGTTACTGGGGGCGAAGGTGGCGCCGGCAAGTCAGGGATTCAAGAAACTAGCCTGGTGGAATGCCGACTTCGAGCCGCTTGCAATCCAGTTCAAGAGCAATCCGGGCCAGGAATGTGATCCCGGCAAAGGCTCGCTTGTAGTGGGTGTGCGCGCTTACGCAAGCCACGTGGACGAACCGTTGACGGGCTTTTTGGGATTCCAGACCAATGGCAATCTGATACCGCGCTCGTTCGGGCTTGCGGGGGTTGATTCGCGGCTGAAATTGCCTAGTCGGTTTAAGGTAACCGGCCCGACCAACACGGCTTACACGGTTACGCCCGTGGCGGACGCGTATTACAGCAGTTACTCGAATACAACCCCGGCCAATCTGCCTGCAGTCGGTTTCATCAACATTGCCGCCAAAATGCGCGTGCCGTTCTTTGAGGAGGTTAAAGTGCATATGCATACCAGCGCCCGCACCAATGGCGTAACGCCAGCCCCGGCGATCTGGTTGGCAGGTGGTTGGCCGCGTGCAGGCTCGGGCAACCCGAACTACGGTTGGCGCGTTGGCAGCGACGATTTCTTTACTGCGGCTTATTTCGACGACAACAACTTTGGTTTCCCGCCCGGAGTCAAGCTTACGGATTACCGCAGCAACCCGACCCAGCAGTACCATCCACGCGCGCAGAAACTGTGGCTTGGTGTGGTTGACTTCGACTATCCATTGCTCTGGACCGACAGCGCGCGCACGTTCAAGTCGCTGTTCAGCGTCACCAACGACTTGCTTGTGTTTAAAGTTCAGCACGAGCTCACCTACATGGACCCTGCTAATGCATCTCTTGACTTTGGCATGCAATACGACGGTCTGCCCAAGATCAGCTTAGCCAACATGACCTTTAACGCAATCGAGGGAGAGTTGGGGGTGGCCAAGGCACTTGCAAATGCTGCGGGTGCAGAGGTGCGCGATGTGTTGTTTGAAGGCACCGCCAACCTGGACCGTATGTTGGCCAGCATTTTGGACGAGTTCTTCGAGGAGATTTTCAAGCGTACGGTTGATCCGACGGTTGATGCGCTATATACCCGGCTCCAAACCGAATGGAACGCTTTGCCTGTAGGTTCAAAAGACCAGTTCCCCGCCCGTGTAAGCTTGGTTCTGTCCAATTATCTGATCGGTTCAGGTACCGGTGCTGTGCTCACAAATGTCTCACGACAATTTATCACGTTGGCTGATGGGGCTGCGCAGCCGCTCGGGTTGCTCAAGGAATTGTCAGACACGCTGGACGAAATCACAAATGCAATCAGTGCAATTACGGACACCGTTTCCAAAGGTACAAATGGCGTGCCGCTTGGCACCGTTAAGGACGGTCTGTTGAAGCTGGTGGGCGGTCAGCGGCCTGTTGCTAAGCAGTTGGTAGGTGAACTGGTGGGGCAGTTGGCCCAGGAGTTCCTCAGTGCGGTGGCTGAGCCGCACTTGAGTAACTTGATGAAAGAGACCGAGCCGAGCATACAGCAAATTGTCAACACGCTCAGACAGGTTCAAACTGCGCTGGGCGAAGTTCGTGCGAAGGTTGTGCTTGGTGGTGAATTCGCTCAGGAGCTGGATACAAAACTCAAAGCTGCAGCCGGCGAACTGACCAATGCAACCACACGCGCGAGCTCGGAAATCCGCACCTTCTTCAACGGCTTAAACTACTCGGTTGACGATCCGTTTGTGCACTATTCTGCGGACGAGATCAAACAGTTAATCCGGGCACGTGTCCGCGAGCGCTTCCTCGAGACTGCTGTTGCGGCAAACATACAAGTCGCACTCAAACAGCGGGTTTATGATTTGGACACCGTTTATCGTGAGGCGGTTGACAGCGTGTTCCAGCAACTAAATGGCGTTATCCGACAGCTTATCGGCCAGACACTCGCTCAGCTTGACAAGACCATCAACAGCGCTTTGGGGGATTTAAGTGATGTGATTGGCGCAGGCCAGATTGACGGCCACGCCCTGATAAACGGCAACTCACTTAAGATGCTCCGGCTTGACGGCCGGTTCCGCTGGCGCGTGCCTGAAGAAATGGAGTTCAATGCGTACCTCATCATCAAAGAGTTGGACTCGTCTGCCACACCCGGCTGCGGGTTCAGCGGCGGTACTGCTACAGAGGTGACCTTGGGCGCAAACGATGTCGAGCTGGATTGGATCAGCCCGGACCTGCGTGCAAATGTGGCCACCAAATTCAGTTTCCAGACCAGCCCGTTCAAACCTTTGGGTATGGGCGGCAGCTTCAGTGTTACTGGCGGGTTAGATTTCGAGTCGTTCAAGATTTACAGGCTCGATGCAGCAGTTGCGTTTGGTTTGTACGAGAATTACCTGGCCGCAATGTGCGGTATCAAACTTCAGTCATACGATCTGGCGGGTGGCATTTTCTTCGGCCGCACCTGTACTCTTGCACCAATCGAGATGATTGATCCCGACGTTGCGGCGGTGTTGGGGTCGCCGCCGTTCACAGGCGCCTATCTGTACGGCGAAGGCTGGATTCCGATATCCGAAGCCGTATTGGGCATACCAGCCTCGTGCCTGTTCAACATATCAGCTGGGATAGGCGCGGGGGCATTCTTCTTCCTCGAAGGACCGACGTACGGCGGTGTGATGAAAGCCGGTGTACTGGGTGAAGCACTTTGTATCGTCACCATCAAAGGCGAAGTCAAGATGGTCGGGCTCAAAAGCGGTGATGACCTGCGGTTTAATGGCAAGGGCAGGCTCAGCGGCAAGGTCGGCTGGTGCCCGTTCTGCGTCAAGTTCGGCAAAACCGTGGGCATTACGTATCAGAACGGTTCTTGGGACATTGACTACTGACGTGTAAATATGAACGAAAAAGCCCGAAACGCGAATCTGCAAATCCAGAGCATGCCCGGTAGCGGTTGCTCACAGGTTGACCGATCAACCGGTGTTTGGGGCCGCCCACTTTGCGGGTTTGAGTTGTCTGCGGTTTCGGGCTTAGGCTTCGGAAAGCGCTTTTGCTGTTTAGTTTTTGCTGCTGCATTTTGGCGGTTTTTGTGTTTGGCACTGGCGTTGGGGGCACTTTTGGTCGTGCAAACAACTGCGCAAGAAGGCTTGGACAATCTCATTTCGACAGCAGGCACGACCTACCAGGACAGCAACGGCAGGTACTGGGCATATCTGTTGTGGCAGGGCAGCCCGGCCGAGCTTGTGCTCGGGCGCACTTTCGCTGTTTACGCCAAGGCTGGTGATCCTTCTTCGGCCGGGCCGTTTATCCGGGTAAGCGTTGTATCGCAACAGACCGACCCGCGGAATATCGAGCCGTTGTTGCGCCGGGCGGAAAACTTGGGGCAGAACTCTGCCAAGCTCGAACAGGACCTGCAAAGTTTGTTTGAGGCGCTTATGCCATCGCCGGGTATCTCGCGTGCCGAGAAGGTCTCGGCCGTGATTCGCGGGTCTGTTATGCAAGAAGAATACTTTCAAAACCTGCTGCTCATGGCGCGGATACACCCGGGCGTTGCGCTGTCGCTTGGCGTGGCATATGCAGATGTGTTGAGTGGGCGCACGACATACGAAGTGCGTCTTTTTGATCCTGGCACTGAAACTGACCAGGGTGTCATTGGCCGAGTCACGCTCGATCCTGGGCCGCCTCTTTTGTTGCCGCCGTCAGGCGCGCCTGTCGAGGTGCCGGATCCATCCCCCATGGGCGACATCAACGTCAAATTGCGCTGGGCAACACCTGACCCACTGCGCCGGCTTGGTCTGTTACAATACGGGTTCAATGTCTGGCGCGTGAGCAGAGCGTATGCTGAAGCGGCTACAAACCGTTGGGACCTGACACCGCCGTCGCCGGATACCCTGACTACGCGTGCATTGTCTGCACCGCAGCATGTAAAACGTTGCAACAACCTGCCAATTCTTGCAGACAAGGATTTTGGCACAAACAACGTTGCAAATTTTAGCCCGCCACCTGCAGGCGACCCGGAAACGTATTTCTACTCGGATGACGATGGGCGGTTTCGACCCGGCTACGTGAACCTCGGGTTCACCAACGGCGCGCGTTTTTATTACTTCGTCACTGCGCGCGATATTCTTGGTCGGGACGGATTGGTCTCACCTGGCACATTGGTGACTGTATGCGACCGCAATCCACCTGCGCCCCCTAACGGCGTTCGCGTCGAGAACGATTATTCGTTCATTGGTGGCACGCCGCGGCAGTTTTTGCGCGTGATATGGAACCAAAACACGAACACCGCCGATCCGGTGACAAATTACTGGGTTTATCGGTGGACGAATATCAACGAGATTGCTGCCAAGGCCGGGAACCCCAGCAACAACTTGATTGGCATTGTGCGGCACACAAACGGCCCGGTTACAACCAGTTACCTTGATAGCGGGCCGGGTTCGCCTTCAATTACGCAGGAGCTGGGCCGCACGTTCTGGTACACTGTGCGCGCACAGGACATTGGTGCGTGTGGGCCAAACCTGTCCGGTAACAGCGCGCCTGCGTTTGGTGTGTTGCGTGATCGCGTAGGCCCTGACGCACCCACCGGCGAGATACTGATCCATTGCTTAAAACCGAACATTTTCTTCCGCAACATTGGCGATCCGATTGGTAACGCGGGCAAACCAGGCGGAATCACCTTCCGACTCAACGCATTGCGCTCCAGCAAACAGATCGTGCAAGTGGCATTTGGTGTAGCCATTTTCAATCAGCAGGGTCAGGCGGTTGAGAGTTACTTTTCGGGTTGGTTGTTTTACTCGCCGGACCAAACAACGCGCACGTACACATTCTCAACCGGCAGCACAAATGCGGGAAGAATAATGTTAATATGGGCAAGCACGATGACTTCCGACGGCGAGTCTGCGACCATGCCCGAGCCGACCCCCGTATATATCCAGGAAGCGTGGATTAACGACATCGTGCCGATTAACTTCGAAGCCGGCCTGAAAGCGCAGCAAACTGCTGTCGGCGGCCTCTGCAGGCGGCATCATCCCATCGGCCCAGACGGATTCCGCACAAACATCGTCATTATCGGTTATCCAACGCCGACCAGCCAGGAATGGCGTTTGTACCGGCGCGTTGACGACGGGCCGTTGGTGCTCCTGTGCCAGGGCGCCATTGGCGGTGCGCCAAGTTTTTCATGTCAGGACGACGGTGCGCCTCCAAGCGGCGCAACCATATGCTATTATCTGCAGGTGCTTGACGAGCATGGTAACCCGAGTCCGTTGGTCAAACTTGGCTGCGTAAGCACCGCGCCGGCCACACCGCCGCCGGTACCCTTGCTGTCGCCGCTCATTGCCACGGGCGTGACCAACAATCCGGGCATGACAATGACATGGTTCTGCCCGGCTCCTGGTCTGGAACGGTTCGAGGTTTGGATTGCAGGTAAACCAAATGCGGTAAGCTCGAATCTTGCATCCGGTTTCCTTGCGTTGCGGCCGGTCACGATCTGGCAGCCGAACCCGGTGCAGCAAACATTGGTCATAAACGGCGAGACAAACACGTATGACTTTTACGTTTTCTTGACACCGCGCATCGGCCCGGGCTTCGGCCCCGGACCACAGTTCAGCGTCCCATGCAATATCGAGCTGGGCGAGAAATACACGGTGTTTGTGAAGGCAGTGGCACACGACGGTACGGTCGGCGACCCGAGCAACATCGAGGAGTTTGTGTGGAATCCGGCAAATACCAACTATGTCATCTGCACCATTCCGTGGCCGGCGCGCGGCTTGCCACCTCTGAACACAAGCGGTGAGTTCAAGCTTGGTGACACTAATTTTTCATTGGGCACAATGGCGGCTTATTACCCGGCGTTGGAAGCGCAGTTCACAGGTGCGGTTGTGTTGGTTGGTGCAACGCTTTTCACGTCGAATGGCGCTGCTGGAGTACGGCAGCAGCCGCAGTGGCTTGCTGGTCCGGTCGATCCAATGAGCCTCGTGTTTACAAACCGCTATGGCGAGAAACTCTTTCCAATGGTCCTTTATCGGTACCAAATGCCCAACAGCAATTTCCCGGCTGTTTCTGGTGACATAGTCCAGGTCTCGCCAATGCTCGAGAACATTGCCTATCAAATCACAAACTACTGCGTTGTGTTTGGCAACCAGGTCGTCTGTTACACCAACAGCCTGTTGCGCGATTCTTACGTTGTTTATGACCGGCTTGTGCTTCAGGACAATTTGCATCTGTTTTTCGTGTTCGTCCGTGATACACAACCGGTCATCGCCGGTGCACGGTACAAATACCTGCTGGTTAGGTTCCGTAAGAACGGCGAAATTGCTGAGGTCATCCCCACAAACGAAATGGAGGTCCAATGAGGCACCATCGCAAATTCGTCAAGCGGGGAGCCGAACCGAACTCGAATTTCCAAGCCCGAAGTTCGGGCCAAGCTCAGATGTGCCATGGCTACAAATTCCAAATGATTGACAGCCTACGTGGGCCGGTTGTTTCAGTCATTGGAAATTTGGGTATTGGAATTTGTTTCGGATCTCGGATTTCGGTTTTGGGATTTGTGTCGAGCTTGGTTTCTGCCTTGTGCCTTGCCGCCTTTTCCGCCTCGGCCTTGGTGTATGAAACACCCACCGAGTTCCAGGCCGGCGGTGACTTCGACGGGGACGGACGCGCAGACGTGTTGCTCTTGGACAAGGCTACTGGCGGGTACAGAATCGGCTATCAAACTGCATCCGGTGTTGTGACTTGGGCAACAACGCGCGCCGCCGGAATCCAAAATGTAACTGGCATCGGCGTTGGCAGACTGACCGCCACGAACCGCGATGCGTTCATTTGTACCGCGCCTGAAGCAAATCGATTCAATCTCATTGACGCGCCTGGCGCGGACTCGGTGGTGCTGCCTGTGGCGGTGTACATCGGCTCGATAGGGCCAAACATGGCAGGTGTCATTGACATTGGTGGTGGGGGCAACAATGCCTACGATGACTTGTTTGGTGCAAGCATCTGGAACAGTGGCACGCCGAACCGCCTAACCATGCTGCGCAACACTAACGGCACAAGCTTTGGCATTCTTCTTGATGTGGGCGCTGTATCGCGGATCGAACGGGCCAACCGTGTAAGCCTGAAGGTTGGTACTACAAATCGGTTAGGGGTTATTTCCCGGGGCGCCACGGACACATTCCGCGCTTACGATCTTAGCTCGGGTAGTATCGTGCAAACATTCGCACAAGAGTTGCCGGCTGGCAGTGAATACATCGTCGAGCGGTTTAACCCGACAAACCTGCTGAGCCAGTTTCTCTCCTACCGGCCTGGCACAAGACAACTTGTGGTGCGCCAGGTGTTGGAGCTGAGTCCAGGCAGCTTCAGTCTGGGACCAGCCGCGGCATACACTCTGGGGCAGCGTATCCAGGGAGTTTATGTGATTCTGGGCGGGTCGAATCCACGCCTGCTGGTTATTTACGACGGGGGTTATAATGCTGAGGTTTTCGATTTTGACGGTTTCCGTCGTTTTGTGCCTGTCCAACAGTTCACCGCTGCGCCGCGTGAGGCTTTTACGGGGGCCGCCATGCTCGGGAACGGGCATTTCCAGCTTTTCTCGGGTGATCCGGGTACGCGCGTCTCAACCAGGTATCAAACGTGGAATTTCAACGGGACAACCTACACGGCAGGGCAGGGTGATCAGTTGCCGTACATAGGCAGGCTCTCTGCGCCCGGCAATGTGTTGCTGTTCAGGTACGAGCCGTTCGTCACAAATAATCCGCACCTTGTCCGCGTGTTGAACGCGGGCGATTGGACATCGCAATTCCGATACACCGGCGCGCCTCCTGTTGTTACCGTGACAGCCGAGCGTTTTGCCGGGCTCACAAACGGTCTGCGAAACCCGACAATAACTGCTTTGGGGTTAAATCCGCCCCTGGCAAATTTTGGCCTGGTTAACCAATTCACCAATATAATTTCTGTGTTCAGCCTCAGGGCGCCTGCAGGCGACGAAGTATCTGAGGTCAGAATTGCCCCCAACCCCGGAAGGTACGCGAACGCCATCGAGATGACCCTGACCACGACCGATCCAACGCATCAAGCGTATTACAGGCTCGGGTCGGCGGCATGGCAGTTGTACTCGGCGCCGGTGCGCCTGTTTACTAATGTTACTGTGCAGTTTTATGCCAAGCCGCCTACAGGCCTTGCCAAGTCCGCCATCCAGTCTGCCACTTACAGTTTTGCTCAGCCGCCATCAGCGTTGGACTCAGATGACGACGGCGTGCCGGACTTTGTCGAGCTGGGCAAGGGTCTGGACCCAAACGGTGGATCGGATTCAGACGGTGATGGGTACTCGGACTTGGAAGAGTTGATTCGGATGACAGACCCGCTTTCACCCGTCAGCGCACCGACCAACTCGCCAAGGATCGAATTCAAGACGGCTTTTAATCGGGCTGTTACCCCCAGGCCTTATGACGGCCCGGCCAACGTGACCACATACGCTGCTACAGACACGCCAATGCGCGTGTATGCAGTGCAGGGCAGCCTGTTGTCGGCAGGCGCTGTGACAAACCTGAGTATATCGGGCGTGACCAACCCTGCTTGTTTGCTCACCAATATCATTGTTGCTCCTGAAGACCGTCTCTTAGTCGAAGCAACAGAACTGCACTATGACATCCTTACTGCAAATGCCGACAAACGACTTGGACGTGAACTGGTTGGTTTGTTGTCTGCACCGCGATTTGTGCCTGTGCAAATACCGTACAGCTTTGGTGGGGGAAACCTGGCAACCGAAGCGAATGCATGGATTGCCGCAGCATCTAATGCGTGGTCGAGCCTGACCCGCGAAGTCAGCAAAGGCGACCTGACTGTGCACGATACACTTGCTGCTGCGCTTGTTGAACACAAGCTCGGGCAAATCCTTGTTTCGCGCGGTCAGACTTGGGGCACGAATATTACGTTGTTCCCGTTCCGCGCGTCTGATGCCGGCCGTAGCAATGTAACCCGAAGCGTGCTGCTGTGGCTCGAAAAGGAGACCACAAACGGTTTGCCAGGTTGGCGTATGCACTCGGTTTACAGCACCATAAGCAACCTTGTTGAGACTTCGACTGACGGTAACATCGTGAACCTGCGTGCCGTCGCGCTCGAAATTTTCGATATCTGCAGCACGTACAACAACAGCAACCCCGCTGCATTTGTCCCGCCACTGGACGAATTGCGGTATTTCCTAACACATTGCACTTACGATTCCAATTACCTTGCGCGGTCCACGTTCTCTAACATCTTTGCCAGCGCATGCACGGGCGCGGCGACAGTCATTGGTGCAGTACAGCCGCGGCCGGTTACAAACCTCATCGTCGTGGCGACTGCATCCGCGCCAGGCCAACCGGCTGACGGGTTCCACACTTACGGGGGGAGTACAGTCGTCCTACTATACAAGGATGACGGGGCGTCGTATGACTTGCCTGACTCTTTTGGGGTTGTTCCAGGCAGCTTATTGCTCGTGCGCGGCTATACCGACCTAACCAATCCACCGGGTTGCCTTGCGTTGGAAGTGATCAGTGTCAGTCTCACTAGTGTGCCTGTGGCAAGTGATTCGGATCGCGACGGCAATTTGTTGGTGGATACGTGGGAGCAGCTCTTTTTCGGCTCGGGAACAGACCCATTCGGCGATTGGGACCACGACGGCTACCAGAACCTGCAAGAAATGTTCGACGGCTCCGACCCACGCGACCTGTTCGGTGTGCCGCTGCAGCCGCAAGCTAGGTTCGAGCTACCACGTGTGGAATTGATCCGCGATGGTGCACAAATTCGGCTCAGATTTGGTTGGCCATCGGCTTATATTAGCCGGTTCGTGTTTGGCGTAAAAGGCTCACCGAACCTGAACACGCCATTTGTCTATGTGCCAGCAACCGGTCCTTTACCTGCTCCGATGTTGCAGAACACGTTCGATCTGCTTGTGCCGGTACCAGAGTCGGCCAGCTATTTCTACTTCATCTACGTCGCGCTGCGGTAGCAAGGCTTGGATGTGCCGGGCCACATCTATGTGAATGATCTGTTGGCAAGCTAGTGTGAGCCTTTGACTAACCCGAAATGGTTTGCAACCGGGCGCTGCGTCGTTTTCTCGTAACCGATTTGTATTCCGACGCAAAGAGGAGTTGAGTCTTGCTGCTATTTTAAAGCCGCCACAGTGCCTCAGCTTAACACCGGTCGCGGATAGTTTACGCTGACAATCGCGTCACTGAGGATTTACCTTCTCATTGTTCACGCGTGTTCTGGAATACGCGCGAACGAGTAACGCTGCATCCAAGTCTGAGACTTTTCAGCTTCTACCTCCTCGAAGTGGTGCGTTCGTGGAGCCAAGGTAAGTCGGGCGAACTCATGTCACGCGGGGTGAAAGTAGAGTAAGTCTGGGCCAACACCCTTGAGTCGGTCCATTTCTTGATCTCAGCGTGGCCATCTGCAAAAGACAATCCGCCTGCTCGGTGGTGATAACACGCCGGCATGTCAACCCATGTGTTGGGGTATGAAATTGGGTCTTCCATAAACCAGCCATCGTTGATCGTGCCAGGGTTTTCATCTATCAACACCCAACACTTTGACGGAGGTGGATTTATGATGTCACTTTGCTTCCTGAAGACGCGATTTAGCGGGCTAAAAATTTCAATCGAGATCGGGTTCATCCAAGCGTTCATTGAGACGCTTCTGACCGTAGGTACGCCGCCTGGGCCTGTCTTGCGGTCGGCTGGGCACTTGTACACTGCTAAGGTTTTGACATATGGGAATAATAGCCCGTTTATGATGAACTGCGGATCAATACACATCGTTCTCGGTGAATCGTTAGGATTCACGCTGCCTAACACCCAGTTCGCCCTCGAGCCACCAGGTTGCGCCGCAGGATCGTTCGGGTTTGTGACCAACGATTGCATCCCACCTGTGCGCACTATTTTGTCGTCGTTATCTATTGAATACAAACTCCAACCTATTTGCAATTGTTTGAGATTGTTCAGGCAGCCGATGCCTTGCCCTTTTTGTTTAGCTTTGCCAAGGACCGGTAAAAGTAGTGCGGCGAGAATTGCAATTATGGTAATTACAACCAGCAGCTCGATAAGTGTAAATGCATCGGCAAGTAAATTACGGCGTGTGCGCCTCATATTCTCTTGCAATAAATTTTCTGCAGTAAACCAGTCTTTGTCAAGCATTAGTTCACGAATACCGCTTACTCACTCTGGCTGGGCCGTGCTATATGGGCGTATATTTAGAGCTAAAGTTTTGTCCTGCATTCGAGCGGGCACAGCGCGATTGTTGGCGTTGAACGGGCTGACGAAACGGTTACCTCTGCATAGCGTGCCGATAGTATTGAGTTGGGCGGCGCATCAGCTGACAAGCTGCTGAATGTCTGCAGAACAGCAGACGCCACTCTGACACATGGGGTAGTGGACGCCACAACAGATCGAGCACCGATGGCACCGCTTACAAGCCGCAACATGTACGCCTTGATGATCCGTTTCGAGGTGAATTGATGGCCTACGATAGCGCCGGGACAGACCTGACAGTGCAGGCCCATGCCTTACAACAACAGCGTCGGCCTGCACGCCTTTACGATGCCAGCGGCAGCTTGGCTCTAAGGATCTCAGGCAAAGGCTGACTACCCGCCCTACATGCGCAAGCGTGTCAAAGAAAAGGTTCACGGCGCCAAAAGCAAGGCTGAGTGAATGAAGATGCTCTGTGAAAAGCCCGAAAAAGCTTCACAGAACAATGAGCCAGAAGAAAGACCAAACAAGTAACAACACTTCCGAACACATCACGGGGTAAAACATAAGAATCCACGGACTGGTTTTACTTTTGGGCTTTCAGGCACTTCTAAGGGTCAGCACATGCCTAAAGCCACGACGTTGAGTGGAGACGGTTAACGGTTGTGGGGGCGTTGCCACGGGAAATGCGTACGCTGTGAGTGTGATAACCGGCCAGCCAGACGCAGGGCCTATCACGCCCACCAGCAACCAACCCGTTGGTAGGCGGATTTGGTTGCGTAGTTGTGCCTGTGCAAAAACCTGTTACGGCGTGGTTGGCCGTTTTTCTTGGCGGCCACCAATGCCGTGGTGCTGAGCTAGACGTTGCCCGCAGATGGATTGGTATTGGAGGCGATAAACGCCTTGCCAAATGTGCGGCGGCATGGCCAGTAATCCCATCAACAAACAAAACTAATAGCTCGAATCTTCAGTTTATTCAACTCACGCCGACGGGCAACAAGTTCTATCGGTTGGTTAGACAATAGCTATGGGCTTTTAAGGTGCGCGCCGAGGAAGCACGTTGGTCAGCGCAAGCGAATTGGTACATCACACAAAGTGAAACCGTTCATGCTGCCCCCGCAGTGTCACGTGTTTAACAGCTAAAAGGTGTTCGATGCTCGAGCATGCACCAAGTGGTCGCGCAGCTTTGGATTTTTGTGCAGTTGTGGGGCTTGGATGCGGAGTTGCCACTCGACCGTTGGTGGCCATGCTTGGTAAAGTTAGCCGATGGCGCTGAAGCTGGTCAGCTTGGTTGGCTTGGTTGCTTTCATTGCAGTTGCGTGGGCGGCATCGTCTCACCGCAAACTGTTTCCTTGGCGTACTGTTTTGTGGGGGCTTGCGTTGCAATTTTGTTTTGCTGTGCTCATATTGAAGACCGGAGTTGGTCGTGCGGTTTTCAGCCTCACAGGCGCAGCAATTCAAAAGCTTGTTCAGTTTTCGAACGAGGGCTGCAAATTTGTCTTCGGGCCGCTTGCGGACGAGATGTTATTGAGGGAAAAATTTGGCCCGCAAAACGCCGTTATATTTGCCGTGCTTGTGACCGGTACAATTATCATCGTAGCTTCGCTGTCGTCACTGTTGTATCACTGGGGCATTTTGCAGAAATTGGTGCGTGCAATGGCATGGCTCATGCGCAGTGCAATGCGCACAAGCGGCAGTGAAACACTCGCTGCAGCAGCAAACATTTTCATGGGGCAAACCGAGGCGCCGCTATTGGTCAAGCCATACATTGCGCGCATGACCCGCAGCGAACTGTTGTGCATGATGACGAGTGGCATGGCGACAATTGCAGGTGGTGTAGGGGCGGTCTATGCAAAGCTTGGGATTGACGCGGGTCATCCGGATATGCCAGGCCATCTGTTGACGGCGTCTGTGCTGAGTGCGCCTGCAGCGCTTTTGATTGCAAAGGTCATACTGCCAGAAACCGAGCAGAGTGAGACGGCAGGTGTTGTGCCGAAAGACCCAGCACGCACTACGGTCAATGCCCTCGATGCATTGTGCCGTGGCGCAAGTGACGGCATGAAACTCTCGATTAATGTCATGGCAATGTTAATTGCGTTCGTAGCCGTGGTTGCGCTCGTGAATTTCATTTTAACTTGGCCACAGGCAAAACTCGGCGTGGCCAACCCAATTCGACTGGAGACGATTCTTGGTTGGGTTAACGCGCCGTTCGCGTTGCTGATGGGTGTACCGGCGAAAGATTGCGTGATCATTGGCCAAATACTGGGAGAACGAATTGTACTCAACGAATTTTACGGTTACCTATCGCTGACTAGCCCGAAAACGGCCGTTGATACGCGGAGTTTTATCCTTGCTACGTATGCACTTTGCGGGTTTGCCAACTTCGCAAGCATTGCTATTCAAGTCGGTGGCATCGGCTCACTTGCGCCTGAGCGCCGAGCTGAGATGGCCAGGCTTGGCGTGCGCTCCATGATCGGTGGAGTACTGGCAAGCTACTTAACAGCTACGATTGCCGGGATCTTGCTTTAGTTTTCACAAGGCCGCCACCAAAGATGGTAAAAATTTGAGGCGCAAGCAGTTGAACACTCAGCAGGTTTCCGCGCCGAGCCGCTAAACGAAGACGCAAAGTGTTGCACCTCCAAAAGTGTGGAGACGTTTACCACTGCCTCTACTGTCAGGGTGCCGTCAGAATGTTTTTTCGTGCGGCCACGACGCGGCCGCCTTTAGTGGGCATCTGCGTGTCACGGTGGTACGACAAGCGCCGGGCCAATGAATCCAGATTCGATAACAAGCGGGTCTCGACCTTTGTTTTTCGCATAAAAGCGGCACCGTTGCCGAACGCGCTTTTCCGATCGTTGACACAAGCCGGACACAGCTGGTCGCTTGCACTTATGGCGATGTTACTCTGCGTAGGCGCAGCCATGTTGGCATTACTAAATCCGCAACCCGGAACATCGAATGTTAAGGTTCTCAGGCCTTTTTACCTGTTCATACGCCGTCGTTGCTTGCACGTATGGACTAGGCTTGATTCAGGCAGCACTGTGTGTGGGGGATGTCGAAGCCTAGTGGGAACGCGCAAAAGACTTGATTTTGTGCTTGAATTGAGCTTCGCGGGTGAATCTCACAAGTAGCGTCTTTGTGATGGTTGTCGATTGTAAATTGGCCTCATATTGTAGTGATAGCGGACATGCACAACTTGTGCAGGGTGCTGTGCAGCGGTGTTGAATCTGCGGACGCAAGAGTGCTGTTTTCCCCTATGTCCAAGGCGCAAGGCTAGGATTTGCTCCGAGGCGCGTATAAGGTCTTTTCCCCGATTGGCAATTCAAAAATTTCAGCCAGAATTGATTATGCGGTGACGCGCGGGACAGGCAATGGAGGTCTGATGTAGAAATGGTTCGAGGATCAAAATCCGTTTGGAACAGCGTGGTCACCGAAACGCCAAGTGAATTTGAACGCAGATCGTTATACAAAGACTCAGAGGCGCCCTTTTGGCAGGAAGGATACATTGACTTTGCAAAGTGACGACGTGACCAAACAGCGTGTGTTGGTTGTTTCAGGCTGCCCGGCGTTTCGAAGCGAGTTGAGCCGTATTGTTCAACGCGAGGCACATTTTGTTCTCTGCAGTGGGCTTGAAAATGCACAGAACGTTTCGGAGGCGATTGCCAGGTTAACCCCGCATATTGTAGTGTTGCATTTTGAGAGCGAAACGGTGAACAACCTCGCTCTTGTTCACTTCCTAAGGACAAAATTTCCAGCGCTGCGCATATTGGTCGTCTCAGATTTGAACGACGAGGCATGTGCAGAACGGGCGTTACGGTTGGGTGCCAACGGTTATCTGCCCAGGTCTGAGTTGGAGCACGAATTAATTCATGCACTGAGTGTTGTATCGCGCATGAACGCCTACACAACACCAGCCATTGCAGCGCGTATGCTCAAGAAAGCATATCAGGCAACTGTGGTTCAGAGCAAGCCTGTACCAGCTCTTACTAAGCGCGAAATAAGAATACTAGGCCTGCTCGCGTCAGGGGCCGACCAAACCGAAATTGCACGCCGGCTCCGCCTTAGCCGACGTGCACTCGAGGCACATTGCATTGTCATTCGGCGCAAGCTTCGGCTTCGTTCAAATGAAGCGCTGAGAGCATACGCATCGAACCGCTCATAAGTGCCTCCAATGCAGTCCATAACACTTTTCGGGTCTCTGAACCCTCTCTTTCAGGAACGGTTGCATTATGCGCTTACAGGTGAAACTGCGTGGTAAGTCCCCACGTTTGCTCACAAAACCTTGAACAATTGTGCAACGTTAGGCGTTCCCACCGTTAGGGACGCTTTGCAGTAGGTAATTTCCCTAGGTCAGGGTCGGGGTTTTACCCGATTGACGCTGCATTTGCGCGCGCTGATAATTGTAGCGTGGTAATTCTAGTAAGTCGCAAAAGCTAGAGACAAAAAACCAAACTTGCAGTGCGAGTTAAACAGGCAAGGTGATGCAAAGATGTTGAGGGGTAAAAATTGCGGCGCCGAGTTCGGGAGCTTGGCGGCGTATGAAACGGCAAAAAGACCGTGTGATTTAATTCCCATCGCCAAAATGACGAGGGCGGGGAGGACGGAACTTTTTGCCGGTTTTTTATCTCTCAAGAAGGGACGGTGCTAGCTGTTTTGGCTGACGCCTGTTCAAAAAGATGATGGGCGTCTTGTCCTTAGGCAGGCCAAGCAACAGCGGTGCCACCTTAGACTGTGGTGATGTATGCAGACGTGTGAACAAGTGCAGGTGGAGCGGAGACAAATCGAATTAGCCGCAGCAGATTCAGGTTTGCCGCTCTGGAAACGCGTCCTTGACCTTGCGTGTATTTTTCTGTTGGCTCCAGTTTGGATGCCCTTGGCCGCGTTAATCGCCATTGGCATTAAGCTACATTCAAAGGGACCAGTGCTCTTCAAGCAGGAGCGGATCGGCTACAGGGGGAAACATTTCGTCTGTCTGAAGTTCCGGTCAATGAAGGTCGGGGCCGACCAAGAACTGCATAAGAACCACCTTCAGCAATTGATACGAAATGAATCGCCGATGACGAAGCTGGACCGTGGGGGTGACGCGCGCGTATTCGGGTTTGGCAAGCTGCTGCGCGCAACCGGGTTGGACGAATTGCCTCAGTTAATAAACGTTTTGCTTGGCGAGATGAGCCTGGTTGGTCCGCGTCCGTGTCTTCCGTACGAGTATGAGGAATATCCCGAGTGGGCGCGCAAACGGTTTGATACATTGCCCGGGTTGACCGGTTACTGGCAGGTCTACGGCAAGAATCGCACCACATTCAAGCAAATGATCCAGATGGACATATGGTACGTGGAACATAGGTCACTTAAGCTTGATCTTTTAATCATTGCACGCACGCCTTTTGTGCTTGTCCAGCAGCTTCTTGAATCTCTATTCGCAAGCCGGAAAGGCGAGCAAGCCATCGTCCAAAAAGCAACCCCGTAAACAGCACAAAGCATATGAAAAAACAGATTAACATAGGCGTCATCGGCTGTGGCTACTGGGGCCCGAACCTGGCGCGTAATCTTCGGCAAATACCGGAATGTAACCTCAGATACGTTTGTGATACGAATCCGGAACGACTTGCGCATATGCGACGCCTTTATCCTGAGGTCGAAGGCGAGCAAAATTACGAATCGCTCCTTAATGGCGCGCTTGACGCAATTGTCATCGCTACCCCCGTACGGTTTCATTATCCGATGGCAAAGGCGAGTTTGTTGGCGGGCAAGCACACTTTTATTGAGAAACCGATGGCATGTTCTGTTGCCGAGTGTGAGGAATTGATCGAGCTTGCGCGGAAAAACGGGTTGGTGTTGATGGTGGGGCATACTTTCCTCTATTCGCCCGCAGTGCTGAAGATCAAGGAAATCATCGATCATGGTGACATCGGCGAGCTTCGGTACATAGGGGCGCGTCGGCTTAATCTGGGTCTGTTCCAAAAAGACATTAATGTGACCTGGGACCTGGCGACGCATGATATCTCGATTGTGCTGTACATCATGGACGAGATGCCGGTCTCTGTTTCATGTCGTGGCGATGCGCATGTTACACCCGGAATCGAAGATGTTAGCACGCTTTATCTGTCATTCAGGAAAAACCGGGCTGCAACGATTCATAGCAGTTGGCTTGACCCGAAGAAGGTCCGGGAAATGACATTTGTCGGGTCACGGCGGATGATCGTCTATGACGACGTTGCGCTGCACGAGAAAATCAAGATTTACGATGCGCGGGTCGAAGTACCCCCGCATTACGATACATTTGCCGAGTTCCAATACTCATATCACTATGGTGACGTGTACATTCCTTATATCAAACAGGACGAACCGCTTAAGATCGAGTGTCAGCATTTTATCGAGTGTATCCGCGAGGGTAAAACACCTCGTACATCCGGAGAAAATGGGTTGCAGGTGATTCAAGTCCTTGAGCTTGCCTCGCAATCGCTCAAACAGAAGGGTGCATGTCTTCCTGTGCCTGACCGCAAAGCATGGGAGGTGCACGCAGCTCAGGTACGGGATGCGGCCCATTATCAGGTCACACAAATCGCAGCATGAGCCTGGCAATCGAAAATCTGCAGCGAATTGCCCCAGACGTTAAGCTGGGCAGGAACGTCCAGATAGGGGCATTTGTGAACCTCTACGGGTGCGAGATCGGCGACGAAGTCAAAATAGGTCCGTTCGTCGAGATACAGAAGGGTGCCAGAATCGGGAGCCGCTGCAAAATATCAAGTCACACCTTTATTTGCGAGGGTGTGACAATCGAAGATGAAGTGTTTGTTGGGCACAACGTGACTTTCACAAACGACCTTTACCCGCGAGCGACCAATGCCGACGGCCAACTGCAGACTGAGAAAGACTGGAAGTGTATCCCGACCTTGGTCAGGCGCGGTGCGTCAATTGGCTCGGGTGCAACACTGCTTTGCGGCATTACAATTGGTGAAAAGGCGTTAATTGGCGCAGGTAGTGTAGTGACGCGTGATGTGCCGCCGTATGCGGTCGTGGCAGGTAACCCAGCCCGTGTTATAAAGATGTTAACCGAGGAGAAACGTTATGAAGGTGCCATTTCTTGACCTTAAAGCGCATCACGAGCCGTTACGCGCGCAGATCGACGCTGCAATTGCAGAGGTAATTGATTCCAACGCATTTGCAGGCGGTCCGTTTGTAGCCAAATTCGAAGAAGAATTTGCCGCATACTGCGGGGCACGTTTTGCGATCGGCGTTGGCAGCGGCACAGATGCGCTCTGGCTGACGTTGCTTGCTTTGGGGGTAGGCCCAGGTGACGAGGTTATAACCGTGCCAAACACATTCATGGCTACGGCCGAGGCCATCAGTTACTGCGGCGCGCGGCCAGTTTTTGTGGATATTGAAGAACGCACGTACACGCTCGATCCGGGTCTGCTTGAACAGGCAATCACGCCAAAAACAAAAGCCATTATTCCGGTGCATTTATTTGGACAGTGCGCCGATATGGATCCGATCATCGAAATTGCATCCCGACACAATATACCAATTGTGGAAGATGCATGTCAGGCGCACGGGGCAGAGTACAAAGGCAAAAAAGCCGGTACGATGGGCGTGGCTGGTTGTTTCAGTTTTTACCCCGGTAAAAACTTGGGCGCTTTTGGCGAGGCCGGGGCAGTGGTCACAAACGATCCTGAACTGTGTTTGGCGATCCAAATGCTGCGCGATCACGGTCAGGCTAAGAGGTATGTGCACTCAAAGATAGGTTGGAACGCGCGTATGGATGGTATTCAGGCGGCGGTGCTGCGGGTAAAGCTGAAGAACCTCGACTTTGTGAATGCGCGCCGCCGTGCTAATGCACGGGTGTACGATAAATTACTGGCAGGTTATGACGATGTGGTCACACCAATTGAGGCCCCCCACAACACACATGTTTACCACGTTTACGCTGTCCGCGTCACGGATCGTGATAGTGTGCTTGATGCACTTGGCAAACGGGGTGTCAGTTGTGGAATTCACTACCCTGTGCCGATTCATTTGCAGGAGGCGTACCAGTGGCTTGGCTATGGTGTAGGTTCGTTTCCAATTGCTGAACAATGCGCGGCGGAGTTGTTGTCACTGCCAATGTATCCAGAATTGACGCGCGAACAGATTGGTTATGTGTGTGAACAATTGAGCAATGTGGTGAACCTGCGGAAACAGCATGAGTGTGTTGCTTAAACCGATTTTTACATCAAACGGCGAGTCCAAGCGCGTTCAGGCTTTTGCCGGACGCCATTTATTGCTTCAAGTTGACCCACTTCAATACCCGGGTTGGGACGCGCTGTTGAATGCACACCCTGACCGAACGGTTTTTCATACCACAGCTTGGGCGCGTGTGCTGGTTGATACCTACGGACATGAACCCGCTTATTTTGCGCACTTCTACGGAGGTGAGCTTGTTGCATTGTTGCCGGTAATGAAAGTTTCAAGCCCGTTCTCAGGTCGCCGTGCGGTCGCGTTGCCTTTTACCGATTTTTGCGGCGTGTTGGCCGGCCCTGAAGGCAACCCACATGAGCTCATCAAGCTGGCTTTTCAATGGGCGCGAGAATCCGGTTGCCGATACATCGAATTTCGGGGTAATGGCGATGCTTTGCCAGGGGCGGCGCCTTCGCTGGTTTTTTATGGTCATGTCGTCAACCTCGGCGAGGGTGCAGATTCGCTGTTTGAGAGGCTGCATAGCGCAGTGCGGCGCGGCATCCGCAAAGCGCAAGAGGCGGGTGTAGCGATTGATTTCAGCACTGACACTGATGCGGTGCGCGAATTTTACGGTTTGCATTGCCGAACAAGGCGGCGACATGGATTACCCCCACAGCCGTACGGTTTTTTCAAAAATCTCGCACGGCATGTTTTAGAGCGCGGATTTGGTTTTGTTGCAACTGCAAGGTGGAAGGGCAAACCGATTGCGGCGGCCATTTTCCTGCGCTATGGCCGTCGCGCCATATACAAATATGGGGCTTCCGATTATGCGTTCCAGCAATTGCGCCCCAACAACTTATTGATGTGGCAAGCAATCGAATGGTTTGCGGAACACAAATTAGAGTCGCTGCATCTTGGTAGGACATCGCTTACAAATGAAGGCCTGCGCCGGTTCAAACTCGGGTTCGGCGCCTGTGAGGAGAGAATTGCGTATTATAAATTTGATCTTGCAAGGGGTGAGTTTGTGACCGACGCGAATCGTGAGCGGGGCTGGTACAACGGTATTTTTAGGCGGTTGCCTACACCGTTGCTGCGTTTGATTGGGGCACTGATTTACCCGCACCTGTCGTGAAATCATAAGCAAAAGTATGTCGAACAGAAAATTTCAGCCGCTTTACCAAAAGTCATGAAGGAGTCGTTTACAACGCAGGCCAGGGTGGTTGAGGTCACTCGCCAGCAACTTACCCCAACCGACATTTATTACATTGTTTTCCGGCACAAATGGAAGATCGTTTTGATCTTTTTTGGCTCGGCTGCGCTGGCTGTTGCGTTTTATTTGCTGAACCCGCCTCTGTACGTATCCGAGGCAAAAATTCTTATCCGCTACATCATAGAAGAACGGTCTATTTCGCCCGAAGCAAGTGATGCGCAGGTCAAAAGCCCGGACACGCGCGGCGAAAACATCATCAACTCAGAAGTTGAAATCCTGACCAGCTTAGACCTTGCGTATGAGGTGGTAGATGCTGTCGGGGCAGAAAACATTCTGGCCGGGCTTGGTGGTGGGACAAATCGTGCGGCTGCTGCAGGTGCCGTCAAAAACAATCTCATGGTTGAAGTCCCAAGACGCAGTAACATTCTCCGGGTGCAATATCAGCACCCGGACCCGACGGTTGTGCAACCTGTGTTAAGCGCGCTTGTTGACACATATTTGAAACGACATGTCGAGATTCACATGGGTGTCGGTGTTTTAGATGACTTTTTCGCGCGGCAAGCTGATCAACTGCGTGCGCGTCTAGCACAAACCGAGCAGGAATTAAAGAAGCTCCAAACCGAGGCGCAAATAGTTTCACTTGATGACACAAAACGCGCATATATCGGACAAATCACAAAGATTCAGGATGAACTTCTTGCTGCTGAAGCCGAATTGGCAGGCAGACGCAGCGCACTTGAGGCAATCGAAAAGCTGCTGGCGTTGAATGCAACAGCCAATACAAATGCACCTGCTTTGGTGCCTGCGGTGGTCGAAGAGTACCGCGCAGTTTGTGCCGAGCTAGACACAATGTTAAAGCGTCAGGCCGACTTACAGTTGCGTTATACAGAGGAGCATCCGTTGCTCAAGATCGTGCGCCAACAGGTAGCAGACATTCAGGCGCGTAAGTCAAAGCTTGAACAGGAAAACCCGGAGCTGCTTATCAGCGGATTGCCCGCGCCGGCGCAGGCGAAAACCGAGTACGATTTGGCAGCGGAAGTGTCGCGCGTAAGTGCGCTCGAGGCAAAAATTAACGTACTGACCGAGCAACTAAATAGAGTACGCGCAGAAGCGACGCGTGTTGTTGAAGTTGAGCCTACAATCATACAACTGCAGCGCAAGCGGGAACTTGAAGAGGCTAATTATCGTTACTATACAGCAAGCCTCGAGCAGGCGCGTGTGAAGGAATCACTCGGCCCAGGCAAGGTCACAAATATCAGTGTCGTTCAAGCGCCGTCCCCACCGTGGAGAAGAATAAAAGATGTGTTGAAGCCAATGGCGCTAATACTTGTGTTTGGTTTAGTTGGTGGCGTCGGTTTGGCTTTTGTTACAGAACGGTTCCTGGATCAGAGCATTAAGCGTGTGGCAGATGTAGAACGTCATTTGCGCATTCCGCTGTGCATGTCCATCCCGGATACGGGCAGGGACGGAGTTTTGCGTTTGCTGCCATTGTTTCGAAATGGCAAACGAAAAGCTAGTGGCGATGTTAGCCCGCCTCCATCTAGCGGTTCCGTTCTCCAGGTACGTTCGGACGAGGTTGCTCCGTGGGACCCGCAGCATAGGTTACGCCCTTATTACGAGGGACTACGCGACCGGTTGATCACGTACTTTGAAGTCCGGAACATGACGCACCGGCCAAAACTTGTGGCGGTCACAAGTTGTACACATGGCGCTGGTGTTTCGACACTTGCTGCCGGCTTGGCTGCTGCGCTTTCTGAGACAGGAGACGGGAACGTTCTGTTGGTTGACATGAATCCTGAACACGGAGCTGCACAGCATTTTTCCAAAGGCAAACCTGCGTGTGGTTTGGCCGATGCGCTCGAGCCTGAAAAGCGTGACAACGCAATGGTCCAAGACAACCTTTACCTCGTTTCAGTTCAGGGGACTAATGACCAAAAGCTGCCGCGAGTTTTACCGAAACGGTTTGCGCACTTGGTGCCGAAGATGAAGGCAAGCGACTTTGACTATATCATATTCGACATGCCCCCGGTTACTCAAACAAGCATTACACCGCGTTTGGCAGGGTTCATGGACATGGTACTGATGGTGATCGAATCCGAACACACAGGCCATGAACTTGTGAAACGTGCTACTGCTTTGCTTCATGAGTCAAACGCGAACGTCGCGGCGGTGTTGAACAAATACCGTGAGTATTTGCCGAAGCGGCTGAGCCAGGAACTGTAGGAACGATTTTGCTGAGGGTGAGGCTGATGTGATGTGTCACACGGAAAATGACAGTCCATGGCCAGAGCATTAATAACGCAAAAGGAGGGATCGTAAAAAACCAAGGCACGCATCAAACATATTCATGGTTGGGGCTGTGAGGACCAACCATGAAAGGTTGCATGGCGTGCCGGTCTAGTTCGGGCAGTTTTTGGGACTGAAAAGTCTGCCCTCAGCATTTTCTCGCGGGTTTACACGGGGAGATCAAGGGTTTTGCAGCACCGCGAGAAAAAATTAAATGCGTCAATTTTGTTTGGTGCGACAAAGTCAATCGCAACTGCGAATTGACGGGGGCGGAGCCTGCCTTTGTCTCGTCCGAGTCGACTTGAATTCGGAAAACTGTATTGGCCCAAACGTCAAGGCGGGGACGGCTCGCGGAGCCGTCTGCCCCACATTCCGCTGTAATGTGAGGATGGGGGTCTTCCGCTCCGTGTTCTGGGTCGGTATTCCGCTTCGGACGCGCCGGGTCGTCTCGGCGATGCGATCCTGCCAATTTTGTTTTTCCGGACCGAAGATCAGGCAGACACACCCGCTGCTCAATGTAATTTGATTTGGCATAACGCTGTGCTTTTCAGGCGGTTCTATTACACCATCAAGCCCTTTGTGCCGTGGCGTGTGCGCATGGTAGTGCGCCGTGCTATGGCAAAGCGTGCGCTGCGCCGCCACGCAAATGAATGGCCAATTTTGCCCGGGTCGGAAATCCCACCAACAAATTGGCCAGGATGGCCGGAAGGAAAGAAATTTGCCTTTGTGCTTACGCACGATGTCGAAGGACGAGCCGGCTTGGAAAAAGTCAGGCAGTTGATGAAACTCGAAATGGCGCTTGGCTTCCGGTCTGCGTTCTACTTTATCCCCGAGGGCGAATACCGTGTACCGCACGAGCTGCGTGAAGAGCTTGTTCGCAACGGATTCGAGGTCGGCGTGCACGACCTGTACCACGACGGCAAGTTGTTTAACTCGAGGAAACGTTTTAGTGAACATGCGGTTAAGATTAACCAATACCTTGATGAGTGGGGTGCGGTAGGATTCCGTGCGGGGTTTATGCTCCACCAGCTTGATTGGCTCCACGAGCTGGCCATACAGTATGATGCATCGACATTCGACACCGACCCGTTCGAGCCACAACCGCAAGGCGTTGGAACAATATTCCCGTTTTGGGTCGCAAAACATACCTCAGCAAAACAAAATGACGATAGGCGCGATCCTGACGATGTCAAAAATTCTACAAAGACATATAATCGAAAGGTGCAACGCAACCGCTATGTGGAGCTTCCTTACACGTTGCCTCAAGATCTGACGTTGTTCCTGCTTTTCCGAGAGCGAAACATTGACATTTGGCGTCGCAAGCTCGACTGGGTAGCAAAGCATGGCGGGATGGTGTTGGTGGACGTGCATCCGGATTATGTCTTTTTCGACGGAGAGCCAGCCACAATTAAGACCACCACAGCCGGTTTGTACACAGAACTGCTTCGATATGTTCACGAAAGGTACGGAGGTAGTTTCTGGCACGCAGTTCCGCGGCAGGTTGCAGCTTATTTTCGCGCCTCTTGCAGCATGAGCGGTTACAGGCAAAAGAAACGAGTTTGCATGGTGACATATTCGCACTACGAAACTGATAACCGTGTCATGCGATACGCCGAAGCTCTTGCAGAGCACGGTGATCATGTGGATGTGTTGGCGCTTAGTCGGGGTAAAGGGCAGCCGACAAGTGAAACCATCGGTAAAGTGAACGTATACCGGATTCAGTCTCGCACAGGTAAAAACCAACGCACCAAACTCGACTATCTCGTACCCATTGTCCGTTTCCTTTTGGCTTCATCTGTTTGGATGACGAGGAAACATCTTCGAAGGCGATATGATCTGATACACGCCCATAACGTGCCGGACTTTTTGGTGTTTTCCGCGTTGATCCCGAAATTGATGGGTGCAAAAGTCATTTTGGATATTCACGACATATTACCCGAATTTTATGCGAGCAAGTTTGGTGCGTCACCGAGATCTCTTTGCGTAAAGATGTTGATGTTTTTTGAGCGATTGAGCGCACGGGTTGCTGACCACGTGATTCTGGCCAATCACCTTTGGTTCGACAAGTATACGCAACGTGCTGCACCGAGCAGTAAATGCTCAACGCTCATTAATTACGTTGACAGCCGTAGATTTCATGCGCGGCAGCGCACTCGAAAAGATAACCGCATCGTTATGTTGTTTCCAGGAGGTTTGCAATGGCATCAAGGGTTGGATATTGCAATTCGTGCATTTCAAAAAGTACTGCTTAATTACCCCAACGCCGAGTTCCACATTTATGGTGAAGGCAATATGAAACCGAAGTTAATTGCGCTTGTTTCGGAATTAGGACTCAACGGCAAAGTGCAATTTTTCGATCCTGTACCGGCAAACCAAATCGCGGACATAATGGCAAACGCAGATCTTGGTGTTGTGCCGAAACGCGCAAATTCGTTCGGCAACGAAGCCTACAGCACCAAGATTCTGGAATTTATGGCTCTCGGTGTGCCCGTGGTGGTGTCTGAAACCCGGGTGGACCGGTATTACTTCGACGATTCTTTGGTCCGATTCTTTCCTTCGGGTGACGCTGAGGCTTTAGCTAAAGCAGTGCTGGAGGTACTCGAAAATCCTCAGGCAACAGCTGGCCGCATCGAGAAAGGCCGATCGTATGCTTTGGCACAGAGCTGGCAGATCAAAAAACATGAATACATAGGGCTCGTTGACCGGTTGTGCGGCTCATCCGGACCGACACGGGAGGAACCACCAACACTTTCTGAGGCGCACAAATGATGTGTTTAACCAACTTGTCTCACAGCTGCCAACTGCTGTGGATGAGAAATGATCCTAAAGCTCGCCTTATTCTGGCAGCCTTTGTTACTTTCCCACCCTTGCCGAAGCAGTGCCCACCCCGATGCGGTGGGTTTGTAAGCTGAGGTATTTTGGGCCTGCTGACCAGCTTGCTCCGGACATGCTCATAGACTTGTGTGGTTTAAAAATGGAGCGTCCTATTTGCCGCCGGCCCCAGTCTGACGGCATCTGGCAGTGCAGGTACGACCGCCATAGATAACCATTAAGGCCTGCTAGAGCTCAATCGAATCACCCCCAAGATTTCAATAGGTTGCTGAGAACATTCGTGAGCTGGGAATTTTTACTGCGGTTCATTCTATTGTGGCCAGGGATTTACGCATAAGAAAGTTGTAATCGCGTGATCATGATTGACCGATTTCTGACTTTGCGGGTTATCCACCCGCTGCAACAATTGGCGGTATGGAATGGAGCTAATCGCCGTCGCCTTCCTGTGCTGATGTATCACAGCATCTCGGACGAGCCTGAAGCCGGTGTGCTTGGGTACTACCGACTTTGCACAAGCCCCAGGCGCTTTGCTGAGCAAATGCTTTGGCTGCGTGAGCATGGCTTTCATGGGGTGACATTGTCGGAAGGGTTGAGCTGGCTGGAGCAGGGCGACAACAAATCCCAGGGAGCAATCGGGGCCCGGCCCGTTGCGATCACATTTGATGATGGGTTTCATGACGTTTACCAGGTGGCCTTTCCCATTCTGCGATCCCATGGATTTCACGCCACTGTATATCTGCCGACTGGCTTTATTGGAAGTTCACGTTTGTGTTTCCAGCCGCGAGGCGGCTCCTACATACCGGGTGTCTCCGGAAGGGCATGTCTTATCTGGTCAGAGGTGGCCGAGCTAGCTTCGGCCAGCTTCGAGATCGGGGCGCATACGGTGACCCACCCGGTGTTGTCTTCTCTTCTATGGCCGGAGATCGAAAGCGAAGTGCGGTCGTGCAAGGAAGTAATCGAACAACACATAGGCAGGCCTGTGCGTGCTTTTGCACATCCGTATGCATTTCCGGCGGAGCAAACAGAATACGTGAAGCGTCTTTCAGAAGTCCTGCAAGCTGCCGGTTATGCATCGGCGGTGACGACGCGCGTAGGCTGCGTATATCCTGGAGCAGATCCATTTCGGCTACGTCGTGTGCCGATCAACAGTGGCGATGATTGCCGTTTGTTTGAAGCCAAATTACGTGGTTCGTACAACTGGGTCGGATGCGTACAGTCGATTGCTCGCAAGTTTCGTCGCGCCATCCGAAGCAGCTCATGTGTCGAAAGCTGCACTACCGATCCAGTGGAAAAAACTCGATGGCAGTAACAGTCGATGGACGAATACGTCATAATCACGCCTGTACGTAATGAGGCCGCACGGTTACCACGGACTATGGAGTCTGTTCTTGCGCAAAGCCGGCGCCCAGTACGGTGGGTGATTGTGGACGACGGTTCAACTGATACAACTGGGGCGTTAGCAGATGCCGCGGCGGCTCAACATAAATGGATTCGAGTCCTACACCGACCCGACCGAGGTCATCGTCTGCCTGGTTCTGGCGTGATGGAAGCCTTTCAAGAGGGATGTCTGCTGGTAGCCGACATTTCCTGGAAGTTTTTGGTCAAATTAGATGGCGACCTGGCCTTCGGCCCTGATTACTTCGCGCGGTGTTTGCAGCATTTTGCAGAGCAACCGCAGTTAGGCATTGGTGGTGGGCTGATCTGTCGTCGGGTGGGTGATGAGCTCGTTCCGGAGTCGCCTGACGACCCGCTGTTTCATGTCCGAGGCGCGGTCAAAATTTATCGCAGGACGTGTCTGGAACAGATTGGAGGCCTGCTGCGGCTTCCAGGCTGGGATACCGTGGACGAACTGAAGGCTAATATGCTAGGCTGGCAGACCCGAACCTTCGTGGAACTGACGGTTGAACAGCTCAAAGAAACCGGCTCGGCCGACGGGCAGTGGCGGAATTGGGTAAAAAACGGCTTGGCTAATTATGTCGCTTGTTATCATCCGCTTTTTATGTTGGTCAAGTGCGTAAGCCGGGCCTTGCGGTACCCTTGGCTAATAGGTGGGCTTGCGTTGGGATGGGGTTATTTAAGTGGTTTTGTGCATCGCTATGACAGGGTGGTTGATCCTGCGTTCCAAAGGTATGTTTGGCAGCAGCAGTGGAATTACCTCCGAGGTCGTCCGAGCTTGTGGTCTCAACGCTTGGGCTCCGCCCCATCTGGCATGAAGTTATTTGGATACGCCCTACGCCAAGGGCAGAGCGCAAATACTAACAGCTCGTAAGGCCTTTGGTTTGCAACTCAACTGCTGTGCTAAAGAAAGCTTGGTTATATTAGGAATGTCAGATTTCATTCTTGACACCCGCCCCACTGCCAAGCGGTTCCTTTTGGAACTCGTGGAAAGGATGCGCTGGTCAGGCCGCCTTTCTTACAACATATGGGAAACGCCTTCGTTCCGCCTGGCTGTCACATGGAATGAACCGGACAACCTGTGGCGGCCTTGGGAACGAGCCGATGGTACGATTGCGGTTGTAGCAGGTTTTCTTGCCCTGGACGAAGCAGAATGGACAACTGCTGAACGAGAAATCATTCGCGATGGAAGAGGCGGTTTATCGGGGGCTGTTGTTTGGCGGCGATACCAGCAGGCCGGCACGATGGGCTGGGACGACCTTAGCGGCAACTGTGCTATCCTACTTTATGACGCTGCCAAGCAGCAGCTGCACTTGCGTTCTGACCCCGCAGGTTGTTTTCCAGTATTTGTTGCGACGGCTGATGGTCATCGTGTCTGGAGTTCGCACCCAGACATTCTGGCGGCTGCGGTAGACAGGTCTCAGAAACTTGACGATGTCTCTTTAGCAGAGTTCGTCCTGGCTAGCACAGTGACGCCTCCGTGGACATATTACAATGGGATCGAAGGGTGTGAACCAGGCACAGTGTTTTCTATTCGTTTGCCGGATGGGCAACTGAATAAGCGCTCATATTTCAGAATTCAATACCAGCCGGACCCAACGATCACGCCGGATGAGCTGGCGGAATCGCTGGCTTTTGCCTGGCGACAAGCCGTACGACGACGCACCTCAAAGCGGTTGGGGCAAATTGCGGTGGCCCTCAGTGGTGGTTTGGATTCACGCTTGATTCTGGGCTGTATCGAAGACACATCACGAATTGTTGCCTTCACCCTATACGATGCGCCAAACCGAGAATTGCGCACAGCCCAAGAGCTCGCCGCAACAGCAGGAATCGAGTTTCGTCCCATACAGCGTAACCCTGATTACTATGGCGAGCACGCCCCTGCAGGCGTGCGCATTTCCGGCGGGATGGGAACCTTTGCCAATAACCATTTCCTGGGTGTTCTTGAGTCGCTACACCAAGACCACCGGAGTGTTTTGCTTACCGGGTGTTACTGCGACTATCTGTTAAAGGGGTTGCCTTTGAACCGGCGTGTACGCTGGTGGGATGGCCACGAATTGTTAGCCCCGTACCGACACGAATTCTATTTCCAGCGATGGTATTTTGACACACCTCTAGCCCGGCAGGTCCGACAGCGGTGGGACGCCAGTTTCCCTGAAAAGCTGCGGCATGCCAAAGATGATCTATCGCTCTTCCAGATTGAAGTACTCCGCACCTTCCCGTTGTATCACGAGGGCGATAACCAACAACGCCTGGTGCCACAACGGCTTATCGGTTGGTCACCTCCGGCTACCGATTTGGAGGTTTTGCGCGTGTACAGAAAAATTCCGTCTCGACTCAAGCTCAACCGGAGCCTGTTTCTGCGCTTTATGCAGGTGTTGTTAGCAGATACGCGTTTGATCCGTGTTCCGGACGCCAATATTGGGGTCGTGGTAGGAGCACCGGCTTGGCAAGAGGCCTTTTTCTACCAATGGCTGCGCGTAAAGCGAAAACTCCAGGCGCTGCGACAATCGCTCTCAACTGATGGGTCGTGGCCAAATTGGAATTACTACTACCGCCATAGCCCTGCGCTTGAACGACATTGGTCTATTTCCGCACCTGAAATGGAAGACCTGTTCTTGCGTGTGCTGGGCTCCAAAGGGCTGCCACAACGGCCTAAAGATTTTTCGCCGGACCAGCGGTTTTTATTTGTATCCATGTTGACTCTGAAACTGTGGTGGCACTATCGGGCATGTTCCACAGGTTCGCCAAACTGAGCCTCAGCCTGGCAGTGTACGCGGTTGACCAAGGCCGCGGTTTTCTCGGCCTTAGTCGGAGAATGTCCACGGGTGTGGTACTTTACTATCATGCTGTGCCCGTGCGGTGGCAAGAAACGTTCGCAACTCAATTGGACACGCTAACAAAGCATGCTGAACCTTGGAGCTTGGAGAGTACACCTCCAAATGCACATCACTGGGTGGGTATCAGTTTCGATGACGCATACGTATCGGTATGGGAAAATGCCGTGCCTGAGCTGCTGCAACGCAAGCTACCGTTCACTGTGTTTGTCGCCACTGGTTGTCTTGGCCAGCGACCTTCCTGGATCGGTTCCCCGAACCATCCTTTTTGGGGGGAGCGCATTATGTCTGTCAAGCAACTCCAGGAACTGAGCCGGCTGCCTGGGGTAACGCTTGGCTCTCACACAGTGACTCATACGCGGCTGTCGCGGCTTTCCCAGGCCGAATTGGATCGGGAATTGTGCGATTCCAAAGCAATTCTGGAAGACCTGACCGGTCGGCCTGTCAACTTGCTGAGTTTCCCCTATGGTGACTGGAATCCTATGGTTGTGGATCGGTCGCTTGCCGTTGGCTATCGACGCTTGTTTAGCATCGAGCCGGTTTGCTTGAATGGCGGTTTGATCCCTACGGTCTTAGGACGGGTGAGTGTTGAGCCAAAGGACAGCCAGCTAGAGTTTATGCTTAAAGTTAAGGGTTGCTACCGATGGGCAGTGCATACAAGCCGACTTGTGCACAGATTCAAAAGCCAAAGCATATGATTGGGGAAACGACGCTGACGACTCAGACCCCAACTGGCACGGAAATAAAGGCAAGCTGCGTCCGAATTGAGCCCGGCGTATGGAGTACAATTTTAGCACAATTTGACGATGCAAATTTCTACCAAACCTACGCATACGGCAGTGTCTGCTGGGGCGATCACAACCTCGGGCACCTTGTAATTCGCAACGCTAATGACGTCAGCGCAGTTGCACAAGTTCGTGTATTACGACTTTGGGGTTGGTGTGGTGTGGCTTATGTGCGATGGGGCCCATGTGTCCAGCGGCGCAGAAGCGCTTGGGACTTGCTAGCATTCCGCAAAGCATTGGAAGCGTTGGCGGATGAGTTTGTCCGGCGTCGCCGTTGCGTTCTGCGCGTGATTCCTAACGTATTTTGCGAAGATCCCGAAGCCGGACCAGCCCATGCGACCTTGCTGGAATTGGGCTTTCGAAATCACAAGCCGAAGACGGCGTACCGCACCATTCGCGTAGATCTGACACCGCCCCTCGATGCGATCCGGAAAAAGCTTGAGCCCAAGTGGCGCAATCAACTCAACGCCGCACTTCGCAATAACCTGGAGGTAGTTGAGGGTCAGGACGGCCAATTGTTCCGTCAGTTTCTGGAGCTTTACGACGAAATGATGGCGCGCAAGCGCTTTGACACAACAGTTGATCCACGTCAATTCGCCCGAATTCAAGAGGGATTGCGTGTGCATGAAAAAATGTTTATCGCGCTTGCGGGTCTTGGTGGGCGCTGGCACGCAGGGGTAGTCGTCGGTTGCGTCGGTGCGACAGGGAACTATCTCTTAGGCGCTACCGGCGTAGAAGGTCTAAAAACCAAAGCGTCTTATCTACTTCAATGGCGGATAATGGAGCATCTTCGCTCCCGCGGTTGCCGTGCTTATGACTTGGGAGGCATCAACCCGATTGCAAACCCGGGCGTTTACCATTTCAAGGCCGGAATGGGAGGAAGCGAAGTTTCCCAATTAGGTCTGTATGAGTTGAGCCCTAGCACCATACACTCGAGCTTGTTGCTTTGGGCGGAGTGGATCTACCGACTGTACCGGAAATACAGCCGTAAAAAATCAACACGAAAACCGCTCCCACAGGCTGGTCAATTGTGAATGTGCACTCCCCCAGCGAGTTGGCACTGACGATTGTTATCGTCAACTGGAACGGAGGCGAAAGGCTGATCCGCTGTCTTCAGTCCATTCGCAATAGCCGGGTGTCGTTTCCAGTTAAGGTCATTGTGGTGGACAACAATTCAGCCGACGGCAGCCGCGAACGGGCTGCTACCGAGTTTCCTGAGTTTACCGTCGTAAACTCAGGAGCCAACCTTGGGTTCAGCCGCGGGAACAATTACGCGCGGCCGTGGGTAAATACACCCATGGTCTTGTTTCTGAATCCCGATACAGAACTTTTTCCGGATACCCTTCAGAAGGCAGTGGCAAGTCTGCAGGCCCGGCCACGGGTGGGTTTACTTGGATGTCAAATGCGTTATCCGGATGGTACAGCGCAAGAGCTAGGTCTCCAATGGTTCCCCAAACCGGGCCGGATCTTCCTAGAGCTGTTGGTTCCAAACGTGCTTCGCAAATGGCCCTGGGGACGCTGGTTGCGGCATGACCCGCTTAAAAGTGGCTCTGTCAAGAAATTATACGGCGGGTTCTTCTTGATTCGCAAAACGGTTCTAGATGCAATCGGCTGGTTTGATGAGCGGTACTTCATGTATGCCGAGGATGTGGACGTTTCCCGCACTGTGCGCAATTTAGGGTGGGAACTGTATTACGATGCAAATTGCGCCATCATTCACGCTTGTGGCACAACCACCGAGAAAGCACCCGGTGGATTTTCTGTGCTGATGAAGCAACAGTCGATCCACCAGCTCATATGCAAGTATTATGGGCCTTTGGCAGGTTGGCGTCACAAACTCGCAGTGGGCACGGCCGCCGGCTTGCGCATTGTCGGTCTCTGGATTTGGCATTGGTTTACCAGGACTCTTCGGTTTGACGTTCGAGATAAGCGAGCACAAAGCTGGGAACGAACCCGGTTATTGTGGCAATGGGCTTGGCATGGACGCCGGGCTGACATTCCACATAGTTATCATGCCTGCGAAACAGTAGCCAAAGTCCCCTATATCAGTTCGGCTGTGGGTTCATGACGCCTTTTGCGTTAATCTTTTTGCTGGTGGCCACGGTTGCCATTTGGACCTTGCCACGAAAATGGGCACCTGTGCCGCTACTGGCCGGCGCCTGCTACATGACCTTAGGTCAGGGGATAGAGTTCGCCGGGCTAAATTTCCCCATAATCCGACTCTTGCTATTAGCTGGACTGGTCCGGGTGCTGATCCGGGGAGAATCGCCAGCCGGAGGCTTAGTGGGGATGGACAAGCTATTTGTTACGTGGGCGGGCTGGGCAATCTTGGTCAGCGCGTTTCACGAAAAGCCGGGAGCTACCCTCGAATTCCACCTCGGGATGGTTTACAACGCTTTGTGCATTTATTTTCTGATGAGGTGTTTCGCCCAGACAGAAGAAGACCTTATGCGTCTGGTGAGAATCAGCGCATGGGTCCTGGTGCCTGTGGCCAGCGCCATGATTTACGAACAGTTGAACCGGTCTAATCTGTTTGCGATGTTTGGTGGTGTGCCCGAAGAACCAGCCATAAGAAATAACCGTATCCGCTCTCAAGGCCCATTCGCCCATGCGATTCTGGCCGGAACAGTGGGGGCGGTTTGTATTCCCATGATGGTCGGGATCTGGCGGACATTCTCGGTCTCTGCCAAGGTGGGCCTGGCCGCGTGCTGCATCATGGTCCTGACCTCGGCCTCTAGCGGTCCCTTGTTGAGCGTGATCTTCAGCCTGTTTGCATTGGCAATGTGGTGGTGGCGGCACCTGACACGTAGGCTGCAGGTTGCGGCTGTGGTAGGCTATGTTCTTTTGGAACTAGTGATGAAGGCACCGGCCTATTATCTGATTGCGCGTATCGACCTTACCGGAAGTAGCGCGTCGTACCATCGGGCCGCACTTATCGAGGCGGCTTTGAACCACATAAACGAATGGTGGTTTGCAGGTACAGACTACACACGTCACTGGCTGCCCTACGGAGTGCCATGGAGTGAGGATCACGTGGACATTACAAATCACTATTTGGGTCAGGGGGTTAAAGGTGGATTGCCACTGATGTTCCTATTCATCAGCCTCATCTGGTGTGGATTTCGCTACGTTGGCTTGGTGACGGCCAGTCTCAGGGGCCAGGACTCGGACCGAGAGTTTTTCGCGTGGGCCGTTGGTGCAGGATTGTTTGCCCATGCAGCAAGTTGTGTCTCGGTTGCATACTTTGACCAGTCCATCATGTTCCTTTATTTGACATTGGCCATGACCGCAACCCTTAAAGTGCAACGCACAATGGAAAACAACGTCGTATCCGTTAGTCAGCCCATGGCCACGGCGCAACTGGCGACCGTGCCGTAATGGATTAGCCAGCCAGGTAGCCTTTTCACGGCACATAATCTGGATACCCCTGACTACCCGGTAGCTGGGGAACAATCATGCCAAACTCACAAATAGGCGAATCGAGGCATGGGGTTTGCTTTCCTAAGTGTGGTATGCAAAGGAGGCGTTCATGAGCCCGGCGCTAGGACGACGGTTTCAACGGTGTACATTGCTGTTAAAGCTACTGGCAGCTTGTGGGTTGTTCCTTTTGAGCTGGCTTCCTACGCCGTGGGCTGCCACATTGCGGGTCCCGGAAAATTACCGCACAGTGCAAGCTGCTCTGAACGATGCTCAGCCAGGCGACGTGGTACTTTTGTCACCGGGGTTTTATGATGAGGCAGTGGTCAGTGTGCGGGCTGGAAACGCTGAGCGCCGGATCGTACTGGATGGGCAGGGGCAGTCTGGGGTACGGCAGTTCACATTTCGGCATCCATACATCACGGTGCAGAATCTGACCATCACCGGGGTTACCCAAGCGTACTCTCGGTTGGTTTATTTCGCCCAAAACGGACACTTTGGAGTGCTCTCTAACTGTCTGCTCGATGCACGCTCCGCTCTGCGTGTATATGGGATCGAATGGCAGGCACCGAGTACTAAGCCTTTTGGGGAGGGTGAGGTAGCCAGCTACTGTTTGATCATCAGCAACCGGATCTGTAACGTTCTGGGGATCACTATGGCGTCGGTCATGGGAGACTCCAACCGCGTCATTGGGAATTTCATACATGACGGTGGTGCAGTGGATTTCTTCCGGCTCTTCGGAAGGCACAATTACCTGGCCTACAACATCTGCTCGAACAATTACATCTATACCGGGGTGGGTAACCACCCAGACTTCATTCAAACCTTTGGTAACAACGGGGATGGCAGCATGGGCCATGTCATTGAAGGGAATTGGGTTATTGGCGTGTGGGGAGGACAATTGACACAACTCGAGGGAAACTTGGTGCCAGAGATTCGAGACTGGACATTTCGCAACAACGTCTTTGTGGACATCGCCTTGCAGGCCAGTTGCACCATGCCGGAGGTAAAATACTATAATAACCTCTTTTACCGTTGTAACAAAACCAACGGCGGCCACGCCTTGTCCTTCGGTTCACGATACTATGCCAGCACTTATGGCGGACGGAGCGGCACAAACTACGCACATGGTTGCCAGGTTATCAACAACGTGTTTCTTGACTGCGGCGACTCCCGAACCAACGTGGGGTGGTACGCGTTTGCGCAGGAGCTGACCAATGTAATAGCCGATTATAACTATGTTGCCAAAGCAGGTTTCGCCCCAGTCGAACAAGATCCACTGAAACGCCCAATTGGAAACCCTGGTGGTTGGGCAACGTGGGGCAAATGGTGGGAACCAAATGGGATCAACGGAGGCGACCCGCGTTTTGTAGATTTGCAACGACTTGATTTCCGCCTGCTCGCAGACAGTCCACTAATCGGCCGTGGCATGAACCTTGGCAGCTTGTTTGCGACCGATTTTGGGGGAAAGCCGCGCATTGGTGCCTGGGATATCGGACCATACGCTTTCGCGGCAAATGTTGGAACGCCACGCCTGGAACCTCCGCTGCGGTTGCGCGTTCTTCAGGGTCAGTGATCAAGCCCACAGTCGCACGCCAGCCACAGTTTGTCAGTAACGCGCACTCAATTCGGTTAATTACCAGTTGGTCCTGTTCATATCATGACTGCGCTGTTGGCAAAAAAGCACTTCAGCAAGCAGCATGCGAGTTCGCTAATGCATGGAGATTAGATCACGCAGATTCGCAGCAGCCACAACAACTGTGAAAAAAACCATTCCAGGTGAGCAAGCTGCAATCAGGCCTTTCGGTAGCTCATGTATCTCAGGGGATCCAAAGTTGGAATGGGGCGTCGCAGCGCAGTTTAATGAACTACCCATGAGCCAACTGGAATGGGACGGGGCAGTGGAAAAACTGGGTGGGTCTGTGTACATGACGTGGGACTGGTTACAGACGTGGTACAAGTTTAACGGTCAAGGGTGCGATCTTAGGTTGTTCTGGTTCCGCAAGGATGGCGAGATTGTTGGCTTGCTGCCGCTATACGTGCAGCGCATCGGCTTGCGGCCTTTGCACGTGACTGTTGCGAGGCTGGTTGGAGCAAATATTCCTCCTAAAGTGTTTGATCCGCCATTTCGGCCAGAGGCTTTGCGGTTGTGCCTGGGTATGGTAGCGCATCACTTGGTGAATCAAGGCGTTGACGTGATTAGCATCGGTCCAGTCTCGGGCGCACACGCTGCGTGGGGTAGCTGGGAACCCGAGGCTGAGTCTATGCCGTGTGCGGTACGTTGGTCACGCAAAGTCAGTGGGGTGCATAGCTTGTTTGAACTTACCACGAATCCCGAAGATTACCTCGCCCGCCTTGGGCCTAATGCACAAAAGGCTCGGCGCAAGTATGAGTTCCGCATGCTGAAGAAAGAATATCCGGTTCGACTAGTCACCATCCAAAAGCCAGGGCCAGAGTTGCAAGAGGCTTATCATCGGTTCGTCGAACTGCACACGCTACAGTGGAGAGCTGAGGGCCTAACAGGCCATTTTAACGCATGGCCGCGCGGCCGAGAGTACAACGAAGCGTTAGTTCAGGCACAGGCATACCATGGCAGGGTACGAATTCTTGAGGTGTGGGCAGCAGAAAAGCTGATTTGTGGGCAGTACGCCTTTGCCTGGGGTGACCGATGGTTTTGGGAACTGCCAGCACGTGCAGTAGATCCTCGGTGGGATCGGTTCAGTCTAGGTCCTAGTGGGCTTTTTTTTCTCCTGACAGAAGCAATGCGGGAAGGTCGGCGTTGGGTTGAAGGAGGGTTGGGCCACTATGTCTATAAGCTTCGATTGGGTGCTCGGGAACATCCGGTATGGAAGTACCATGCTACCGCTTACGGCTCCGGGGCAGTTCTTCGCCGACTCTGCGCTTTGTGCGTCCAGAGCTGCCTGCGTATCGGTTACCACAAATTATGGTACCGGCGAATCCAACCGCGGCTGCCAGATCGCTGGAAGCGTCCCCAATGGAAAATTTGGCTTGCATATGACTATTGAGCGGATGCATCGAGAGGATCGTCCTGCGAACACCGGCGTGGGGGCAAGCACTGGCAGCGGGGAAAGAAACACCGGCAATACCCTGTTCCATCAAAGAACAGTGTTTGCACTGCGGACAAATACGCCGGCAGGCTACCAGCTACGTTTATGGTTGTCCTGGGCGTTTCTGACATGTGCTTTGGCAGTAGGTCAACTGCCGGCGGCGGTTTACTATGTCAGTCCGACGGGCAACGATACCAACGTCGGATCCGCAGAAAACCCGTGGCGAACCTTACAGAAGGCGGTCTCTGTGGCTGGCCCCGGAGATACAGTCCGCGTGCTGAGCGGCTTTTACCCCGAACGCGTAACTACGGTGCGCGGTGGCGCTGATGGAAACCGCCGGATCGTGTTTGAGGCCTTGGGCACGGTTGTCATGCGCGGTTGGGTCATTAATCATCCGTATGTAACGGTGCGGGGATTCGACATTGTGGGCCATTCGCACGCGTCCAACCTGGAGGCTTACGTACGCGTCAATAATGGCGGATCTTACTTCGAGCTGCTGTCGTGTCGGATCCGGGACGGGCGTGCCATTAAACGCGATGACATGAACTTTCGCGCGCCAAACCAAATTGTAAGCCCTTCAGGTGGTTTTCTAGCGGCAGGCTTTGAACCGGGCCTGACAATCCAGGTGATGCGAGGCACAAATGTCGCGGTAAGCAATCAAACCTCCTTTGTGATTGCGGACGTTACCGATCACGTCTTGGTAATTCAGGGGACGAATCTTGTGAACGACGGTCCCAAACCGGCCTACATAACCGGCTCCCCTAATTACGGGATCTTACTCAGCAGTGGAACCCGAGGATGCGTGTTTCGTGGCAACACGCTTAGCAATTTGTCATATCGCTACATGTTCATCCAAGGTATGGACCATGTCGTCGAAGGAAACGTGTTCGAAAACAACAACGGTTGGGATTTGATACTCTGGGCAGGAACCAACCACGTCGTGCGCAGCAATCTGTTCCGAAACTTGGGATGGGGAGTTTACGAACCGTCTCCTGACGTATTCGACAATTGGCCAGTGCGATACGAGAACATCCATTTCACCCAAAACATGGTTTTTAAGATGATTGGTGTGATTAACGCGCAAAAACTGAACGCGACAGTTAGTGGCCCCCTCTACATTCGCCACAATGTGTTTATGGATGTTGGTTGGCTGAGCGTCGCTATGCCGAATACGTTTATCGAGCAAAATACTTTTGTGCGAGTGGCGAAGGAGGGGAATGTAGCTGTGCAAGTGGAGCGTCACCCTGTAATCGTGCATTCTGATAACTACGCGAGCAATGCTGTAGTGCGGAACAATATTTTTGTGGATTGTGGACAGGCCACGGGCCAAGTCAAACCCGAGCAAGTGGGGTGGTATCGGTTTACTGGTTCCCTGAATACGGCAACAGTGGGTGGCAACTTTGTGGCTAGCAGTCCACCAGACTTCGGCGCGAAGCAAGAATGGCCAGAGGCAATCGAGCTTAATGGCGGTGACCCACGGTTTGTTAATATGGAAGATCCCTTGGGACCGGATGGCGTGCCGTTCACTGCGGATGACGGTTTGCGCCTTCGCCCAGATTCGAAGCTTCTGCGCGCTGGGGTCGGCGGCGCCACAATTGGAGCCTATGAGCTACCGTACGTAGAACGGGTACCGTTGGAGATCGGTCTATTAGAAGTCGGCAAATTACGTCTGCATTGGCCAGAGTCTATTTGGACGTGGGCACTAGAGTCTGCACCCGAGCCTAATGGCCCTTGGTCGCTCGTTGGAACAGAACCCAGGCTTGTCGGAACGCGCTGGGAAGTGGTCGTTCCATTGGATGGCTCAGCACGCTGGTTCAGGTTGCGCAGGCAACAGTGAAACACTAGACACGACATGCGAACAGGTAGAGGCAGCGTAGGATAAAGTTATACGAAGCGTACAAGTCAGTGCCGGATTGAGCGAAGGATTTAGATAACAAGCTGAGAATATGGAAGCTGTGCGTTGGGATGGTCGAGCATTTTTCCCCCCCAATAATCGAGTTCGACAGTATGCATTGACGATGAAACCCAGCTTTGTGGGTAGTTGCTGTGTAACACTCTATCGTTGGGAAGCGTTGCGTCCTTTGTTACGGGCGGTGATGCTTAGATGGGAAGGCGGCATTATGTTTTCACCTGCTTGGCGACGAGTAGCCCGGATGTACCATGGCGTAGAATTTGGAATGTACTCGTATAGTCCGGGATTGAAACCCGGGCATCTGCCGCCGGGAACGGTCATTGGCAGGTTTTGCAGTATCGCGAGCAATGTAAAGATTTTACGGCGCAATCATCCGGTCAGCCATGTTTCACAACATCCGATTTTCTTTCTGCGACGTTTGGGTATGGTTACTGAAGACCTGTTACCGGGCATAGAGTCAAATCCTCTAGAGGTCGGCAATGATGTATGGATTGGGGCAGGGGTCATCATTTTGCCCAAGTGCCGGAAGATCGGGAACGGCGCTATCATAGCAGCCGGTAGTGTAGTTACAAAGGATGTACCTGCCTTTACCGTAGTGGCAGGTAATCCTGCCCAGCCCATCCGTAAGCGGTTTGCTCCGGATGTGGAGCGAGCCGTTGCAGCTTCGGAGTGGTGGTTAGAGCCGCTGGACAAGCTTGCTCAGCATGTCGAGCTTTTTACTCAACCTTTGGATGGGCAAAGGTTGCAACAGTTCTGCCATGCATTCCCCCCACGGACGATAGGTTCATCATAAACCGCAAATGCGAAGCGTGAAGTTGAAGACCTATGCCGAGTGTACACCGGCTGCTGCGGGAGCATAGTGTGAGATCGTGAGGAGAGAAGTACCACTCGATTGTAATCTACTAGTGTCGATGTGGTTGTTTTCTGCAGAGCTGAGTTTCGGGTAGTTTTGCATGGGCAGCACTTGTCCACACCAAAACGGTAGCGGTGGTTTTGGCGTCGCGTTACTGTAATGTCGTTGCGTAAACAGGTGGTCTGCGGGACCATGTGTATCACTCTGGCTGAGGGCACGGGTTATATTGCGTCTTTTGTCCGGAACATGATTTTGGCCCGGGTCTTGAGCAAAGCAGACTTCGGGTTAGCTGCTGCGTTTGGTATGGTTATGAGTCTCCTAGAATTCACTGCCAAGCTAAGCGTGGGCAGGTTTTTGGTGCAGGACAAGGAGGGTGACAATCCAGACTTTGTCGCGACAGGACACACTTTACAAACAGTTGCCGGGGTGGCAAGTGCAGTTTTGATCGTGGCGTTGGCGCCGTGGCTAGCCGACTGGTTTGGCATTCGCGATCACGCATGGGCTTTAACCATGTTGGCTGGAGTTGTGCTCGTCCGAGGCCTGGAACATTTGGACGTGCGGAGGTTCGAGCGACACTTGCGGTTTGGTCCGGCTGCGGCTGTAGAAGCCGTGCCTCAGCTGATAATTACGCTTGCAACCTGGCCAATAGCAACGTGGCTGAGGGACTACCGGGCAGTGCTGATTTTGTTGTTTGCCAAGGCATTTCTCGGTTGTGCCATCTCGCACTTATGGGCGGAGAATGCTTTTCGATGGGCATGGCGCCGGGAGTATGGCATCCGGATGATACGTTTTGGATGGCCGCTGATTCTGACTGGCTTCTTAATGTTTGGGATCATACAGGGTGACCAGTTTCTGGTAGCGACATTTTATAACATGACCGAGTTGGCGCCGTATGCAGCGGCTGTGACCTTAGTTATGGCGCCGCAATTTCTTGTCGGCCGCATTTTCAACTCGGTAGCTTTCCCTGTGGTAGCGCGGGCCCAAGATGACGTTGTAGCGTTTGCTCGTCGGTATCGGCAGGCCATGGGTGTAATGAGTCTGTATGCAGCGACGTCAACCGCAGGCATGATGATAGGTGCAGAGGCGCTCATGCGCTTTGTGTACGGGCCTAAGTACGCAGGAGCAGGCACGCTGATGGGATTGTTGGCCGCAGTCGCTGGATTTCGCTCGTTGCGCATAGCGGTGGCTGTTGCAAACCTTGCCAAGGGGGATTCCAAAAGCCAATTGGTGGCCAACTTGTTCCGGGCAACCTCTTTGGTGCCGGCGTTTGTCGCTGCATCGCAGGGATGGCCTCTATGGACTTTGGCCGCGTGCGGGTTGGTAGGCGAACTGCTGGCCATTTGGGTTTGCGCATGGCGGCTATGGCAGAGAGATTGTCTACGGTTGGAACTGACCCTTCGTCCTACGCTATGGATACTCGTCTCGGCCGGTGCGAGTGGTCTGCTGGGGGTGAAGCTCGCAGAATCTCCAGCGTGGAGCTCGCTCGTGCTGGCGTTCCTTGGGGCTTTAGCGGCTGGGATCATAACTGTTTGTTTACAACCTGAACTGAGGGCCGAGGCCCGTGTAATCTGGAGTGGAATCCGGAGAGGTGATCATAAAGCGGTGCTGCGGCATTGTATGAGCGGCGGCCCTTGGCATTCGTCGGCGTCTCAATGCGGTTCAACCTGAGACCTCACTCAGCCTGCGAACTTGGTCGATGGGCTCAGGCAGGCGAGTGGGTTTGACTGTACCGGGGTGAAAGGCTTCCCAGAGCACGTAGTGAATTGGCGGACCCGAAAACGGATGCGGCAAAGCTTTTGGAGTCGCGATGTGGGAACTACACTTATATAAACTGGGTCGGGTTTACAGGCCGGTATTGCCAATGGTCGGCATGTTCGAGAGGCTAGTTTATCACCTATCACAGGTGAACACCGACGTGACATTTCCTCTGTGACGTTGATTTTCTGGTCTGCAAAAGCTGCCATCGGCGGTGTATTACAAGCAGAGCCTCGTTTTGAGCTTGGTCGGCTTTGGTGGCGTGGGCAGATAAAGCAGCACGAAACCTGAAAGCTGCTACATTGATTAAAACATGCTAAGCACAAAACCGAGTCGCCGGTCGTTATTGAGAGCCCTCGAGTGGGTATAAGGCTGCGGCTTGGTGTCGGGCTAAGCCTGCGGCAACGGATTGGGCAGCTGTAGCAGTGTGGCACTCAGACAGATGGGCACACAGGAAACTCGGCCAGCATTCCGATTCGGCACTTGGAAAAAAGAGCTTTACGCTTAGAAGATAACGGGCCGGTTGCACGGCAAAACAAGGAAAGTGCGTCAGGGCCTGGGATCGTAAGCGCAAGCACGGGTTACACCTAAGATTCGCCGGGAAACGTTGCAGGTGACTGTCGCAGGTTGATCACGTCCGCGGGCGAAACCGCGTCAAATCATACACCATGCAAAGCGCTGCCAGGTCACGCTGTTCGGGTAAAACATAGAACATTATGCCGGCAGGCCAGGGACAGTCCGAGAAAACACACGGACAAGATCGTGGGATCGATTGGGGTGCCAATCTTGAACCGATGACGTTAGAAAAGTTCTACAGACTCGAACGTGGGCTGGGTGCGACCATTGTGGAGGTGGAAGGTGTAGGATGGCGGCAGGTGCGCCCTGGCTTTTGGCGCCCTGCCTTTCCGTTTACGACAATCCAGCGCGGGCGTGCACGAGCACCGAAGACCTCCTGGCTGGGCGGTTATCAGCATGCAGTTGAGGACTGGCGCGCTGCAAATTCGACGATCCAGCTCATCATATGGGATCAGATGGGCGAATATGAGCTTGCGAATAGTCCGAGGCAATTCCGACAAGGTGTGCGGAGGGCAATGAAATGGTTCGCAGTGAGAGATATATCAAACGTCGGTTATTTCGTGGATCATGCCTGGCCAGTATATTGCTCCTTCCAACAGCGCACCCGTTATCATTGGAGGGCCGATAGGTTGCGGAAAGAACGTTTTGCCTCATGGGCAGAAGTCATCTTTTCTACTGACAAGGTCAAGGTTCTGGGAGCATTTTGTGAGGGACGTCTGGTAGGCGTGGATAGTATATACCGCGTGCAAGATGTAGCCATAGGGGGACCAACATTCTGTCATAGTGACGCGTTAAGTCATAGAGTTTCCGACCTGCTGGTTCATACATTGTATTGCATCACAACAGAATCCGAAGGCGTTAAATTTTTGTATTTGGGTGGCGTATCTAGGAAAACCTCATTGAATGATTTCAAGCTAAAGCGTGGGGCAAAGATTGTGAGCGTGGCCGCTTATTGCCGACTTTATCCCTGGGCCTACTGTATGCTTCGGATTCTCTACCCTGGTGCGTTGGCGCAGATGGGCTGGGGGCGCATCTCTCTCATCTCAAGGCTAGAGGAGGTTCCCAATGACGCTGCAAGCACTTGATGGATGGAACCCTATTCATCGCAGTGGGATCGTACCTGGCTCCAAAGAACGAACGCTGCGAGGCTTCGGCCAGGGCCTGTGTGCCAACCAACCACGATGCCGGCGTAAGCGTAACGCGGCCGAGGATATCATCCTGGCCAAGGGTGGGAACATCCGGGACCGGTTCGCTGGTGTTCTCGGGGTGTTCAAACCGGTACCTGTGATATGTCAAGGCTGGCAACAGCGGAATTTGGGATACATATGCAATCGGTTAGACCTGCCCTCCCAGCGAAGCGGGCACGTCGTGGTCAAGAGGATTGCGCTTGAAACGCACATAAGGGTCCAAGTCCGACGCATCAGATTGCGCCGGCAGATTAAGAGCTTATAGGTGTTTATCGGCTGAGATTTATCAAACGGTGGAAAAGACGGAGAAGCAGAACACTTGAGCCATGCGGCGTATCACACCGCCGATCTAATGAAAACAACCGGCTGGAGCAACGGGTGTGATAGGCGCTTGTAGGAATGGGATTATATCGCTGACTATGATGCAAAGTAGCGCAAACACATCCAATGGGATATAAGGGCATGGGGCGTCAGAGGGAATTCTAAGGTTGGCGTTGAAATGTGGTTGTATTTATCGCCGGGTGGCTCAACCATGAAGTAACAGGCAATGACAGGGGTGTTGATAGATGCCGATCTTTGTCTGATTAAAGCGAATCGGTCTTACCTCGGAATTGGTAATGCAGAAAGGCGGTATTACAATCTGCTCACGTTGTTTGGGAAGACAGATCTGATGGTGGCGGATCTTGAGAGTCACCTGCTTGAGTGACCTTCGCCGATCTGCAAAACGGGCCCCAACCTTAGTGTGCCTGCTTGGTGTGTAAGAAGCGCTTCGGCGCGCTGGGATTGCATTGCTGTGACTCGCAAACAACAACATTATTGGTCACGGAACAGCGGGGTTACGGTGTACTAAAGCGGCTTGGCAGCGGGTTTACATTGCCACGGGGGACGCCTCTGGGAAACCTGCAGGACTCTGGGCGACCGTTCTTGTGGGAAAGAAACGGTGTCCGAGTGGCAATTCTGCCAGTGGCCGAAACTAACGGACTTGGGCAGGCGGACCGAATGGCGAAATATCTGTAGCTGAAACCACTTCTTCAAGAAGAACGAATTGCTCCGGTTTTGCGAGGCGGCTGGTCATGACGTGCTAGGCACGATTTTGGATGCGAACGCAGGTTGACTTAACTCGATTGACCACGCGTGCGTATGGCGAGTTAGAATTGGTAGAATGAGGCTACACAAGGTGAGAAAATGACTTTGTCTGAAACGCATTGGTGGTCGGTTGCCTTCTTCTGGTAGGCAGGACAACATGAAGGTGGGAATACTCGGCACTCCGGTGAGCGCTGGTAATCGCGGGGTGAGAGCGTTGGCCGCGTCCCTGGTATCACTTTGCATCGGTAGCGGGTGTCAGGAAGTTGTGTTGTTCGTGGGGCATTACGAGGCAGGCCGGTTGCCGTTCCAGATCGGAAACCAGACTTTGGAGGTTCGCGTAGTTAACCACCGGCTCTCTCCACGCGCTAGGATGAAGGAGCATCTGGCGTGGATATTGTTTGCAAGTCTGTTGTACCGTTTGCTTCCTCTGGCCCGGGTGCGCCAATGGCTGGCTCAGCACACCCCTTGGATTGTTGCACTGCGAGAAATGGATGTGGTCGGCGACATCCGTGGGGGAGATAGTTTCAGCGACCTATATGGGTGGCGCCGGTTTTTGCTGGGGTTCTTGGTGGCTTGGACTGTAATTCTGGTCAAAGGTGAGCTTGTGCAATTCCCTCAAACCTACGGTCCATTCCAGCGTGCCTGGACGCGGTGGTTAGGGCAATACCTTTTAAAGCGTTCACGAGTGATCGTGGCTCGAGATCGAGAAAGCCAGTGGGTGGCTCAACAACTCGTGGGGCCAACAAAGTATGTTTGGCTAAGCCCCGATGTGGCCTTTGCCTTGGAGGTAGAAGTGCCAAGCCGGCTCGAGACGGACCCACCACTTAACTTGTCGGTCTTGACTGGCGCAAAGTTGGGAACGCCGCCGATCGGGTTGAACGTCAATGGGCTCATGTACAACGGCGGTTACACGCGGGATAACATGTTTGGGTTGAAGCTAGACTATGGCGCCTTATTGCCCCGGCTGGCTGCAACCCTTTTAGAGGAGTATCCTGGAGAGCTATGGTTGATCCCGCATACGTATGCTCCTGCTCAAAGCGTAGAAAGTGATCAAGAAGCATGCCGGCGCGTTCGGGCCGCACTGCCGCCACACCTACAGCTGCGAACGCGCGTTGTCTTTGGAGATTACAACTGTCATCAGCTTAAAGGCGTCATTGGTCAGTGCGAATTCTTCGTAGGTTCGCGCATGCATGCGTGTATCGCAGCCCTATCGCAAGGTATCCCTACTGTAGGCATTGCTTATAGCCGGAAATTTGTTGGTGTGTTTGAAACCGTTGGAATGGGGGATTGGGTGTTGGATGCGCGCGGGATTGGTGAATCTGAGGCAGTCACGCGCATACTTGAGCTTTACCGGCAGCGAGATGCAGTCCGACCGAAGTTGAAAGAACAGGCGGACCGGGCCCGTGATCAATTGAGAGAAACCTTCGCGCGGTTGTTTCGAGAAATCCGTTCGTCAAATAGTGCGGCTACAACTGCATTAGCAACCGGTTGAGCAAGCGTCTCTTTGGGTGAAGAGAAATACTTTTACGGCCCATGGTAACTTTGCGGAAGCTCAGGGATGTTGTTTGCTGTGTAGGGGGTTGCCTGAGTTATGTGACCTAGGCCTGGGCTTGTCTGGACCAAATGGCACAACTTTTCGTTTTCACAGACGAGGGTATTCGCTACGTAGTGCAGAACGACCAGCGCGTCGGCCACACAGATTGCATTGCAGTGTGCCCAGTTATCGATGGTGCCTATTGGTACTCTGCCAAGGAGTCTTCGGGCAGCGGGCTGAATCCAAATCTGGGAAAAGAATGGTGCTCGGTGACATGGCTTTGGACGCCCTATGCCACCGACCCAGAGATGCAGTTTCTCGGCTTGTTGGGTGGGACGCTAACAGCCCGGGCGCCCTATGCCGTTGAGCTGCTGGGAATGAACAGGGTGCCACGTATTGCCCAAGACGCGGCAGACCCGATCCACAATCGCACTTGTTTGAACCGCACATGTGCTGAGTTGCTGGCAGCGCCCGTCCCACCATTCGCGCGCGTCTGTGTGCAACGGTATAGGGCTGTTGGAGAAAGCGCGCGGGCTCTGTGTAATCATCGGGAGGCCACTCAAGATAGTGGCAGTTCAAAACGTAATTTAACTCCGTCCCGTGCTAGCTGACCATGCGGGTCGGTACTGTCGTTTTTCTGCGCGGAAAACCCCGGCTACACGTGGGAATTGTTAGTACGCGCGATGAGAAAAACAGTTACCATTGTGCTGCCGGTAGTTTGTTGGTCGTGGTTCCATAGCCTGTTTTCCCGTTTCGCATAGGTCTTGTAACAAATGCCAACTGTTATTATTGGAGCTGACATTTGTCCGATAGAGGGTAACCGGCCGTATTTTGAACGCGGCGACGCAGAAAGTCTGTTCCATGATTTGTTGCCTGAATTCGAGCAAGCCGACCTTGTAATTGCGAATCTGGAGTGTCCGCTCATCGAACAACCATCGCCAATCGCGAAGACGGGACCTGTCTTCGGCGAGCCATCTGGTTGCATTAACGGGATCAAAGCCGCAGGCATAGATGTGCTTTGCCTAGCCAATAACCACATAATGGATCATGGTGAGGCCGGGTTTCGGAATACCTTGGCGGTTTGCCAAAGGGCAGGCATAGCCACTGTTGGGGCGGGGAACAACCTTGCCGAGGCGAGGCAAATTCTGATTCGGCCGCTCGGTCGAGTGCGGGTCGGTGTTATTGGCGTTGCCGAACGCGAGTTTTCGATCGCTCACAAGGACCGTCCAGG